>Ga0314774_1000023_pt1 | contig 141594 bp, 112 predicted proteins | sample MetaGCBIA2018_FD_204515 | JGI IMG/M metagenome (GOLD analysis project Ga0314774, IMG submission 204515) | Cryopeg brine microbial communities from Beaufort Sea near Barrow, Alaska, United States - CBIA 2018 | ecosystem: Environmental > Aquatic > Marine > Coastal | place: USA: Alaska... | reverse complement strand
TAAATGAGCATCGTAAGTTGCGGTTTATTAAGGATTTCTTACTGTCAAGGTAGCTTAAATAGCATGAATTATGTCCATTAGCCACTACCTTCTACTTTTTAGCATGAATTTTGTCCATTACACCAATACTTACTATCTAAAGGCGCTAATCCCAATTTAGTTGCTACGACTAACGATAAGAGTAAGGGGTCTTATAACCAAGGTGCCTATTCATATGCGTGTTCGCGCGATTTAGTTGAGATGCAAAAGCTGCTAGCAGAAAATGGGGCGATTAATCACCGAACTGGTAAGGCCAGCTGTGAATAAGCGCTTTGATGGCGTTAAAAAGAAGAGTTAATCATAAGGCTGCTATATTAATAGTGGCCTTATTTTTTTGTTTAAATTTACGTTTTTATTGTAGCGTTTAGACAATCCTATTTAAAGGTGAGCAAGGATAAGTAAGTGTCTGGGAGACACTTACCCGCAGCGCAAGGCAAAAAGCAATGCTTTGAGTATGAACTGCGCCTCTAAAATTAGCATACAATTTTTTAACGATGCTCATAAGTCACCTGAGCGGTGTTTTTTCTGTCCAAATTTAAATTGATATTCTAACTTCTAGACAATCCTATTTAAAGGATTGTCTCTTGCGCCTCTAAAATTGGCGTGCAATTTTTTAACGGTGCTCATAAGTCACCTGAGCGGTGTTTTCTTTCTGTCCAAATTTAAATTGATATTCTAACTTCTAGACAATCCTATTTAAAGGATTGTCTCTTGCGCATCTAAAATTGGCGTGCAATTTTTTAACGATGCTCATAAGTCACCTGAGCGGTGTTTTCTTTCTGTCCAAATTTAAATCAATATTCCAGCTATTAGCAAATCCTATTTAAAGGATTTACTCTTGCGCATCTAAAATTGACATGCAATTTTTTAACGGTGCTCATAAGTCACCTGAGCGGTGATGAAGCTTGCACAAGGTCGCAATGAGCACGTACCACTTTTCTAAGTCACCTGAGCGGTGATGAAGATATTGATGTGTCGGTATCGTCTTATATTGTATTTCTAAGTCACCTGAGCGGTGATGAAGACTCAGTCACTATCGGGCATCACAAACTGGCTTTTCTAAGTCACCTGAGCGGTGATGAAGAACGCACCCAGCAAGAGTTTAACAGCGAGTTTTTTCTAAGTCACCTGAGCGGTGATGAAGCACCATTGGCTTTTGGCTCAAACCATGCGATATTTCTAAGTCACCTGAGCGGTGATGAAGGATGAAGCAGCGTTTTTGGAGCGTCCCCATTTTTTCTAAGTCACCTGAGCGGTGATGAAGGATACCAGACTTGGCTTTGATGATAGCTGAGGTTTCTAAGTCACCTGAGCGGTGATGAAGGGCATGACGAAAATGCCCATCTGATTTACACATTTCTAAGTCACCTGAGCGGTGATGAAGTCTGTATTGCTCAGACACTTTTGTTTGATAGATTTCTAAGTCACCTGAGCGGTGATGAAGAAAGACTTCTTATCCTCTTGCCATTTCTCTAATTTCTAAGTCACCTGAGCGGTGTTTTTTCTGTCCAAATTTAAATTGATATTCTAACTTCTAGACAATCCTATTTAAAGGATTGTCTCTTGCGCCTCTAAAATTGGCGTGCAATTTTTTAACGATGCTCATAAGTCACCTGAGCGGTGTTTTCTTTCTGTCCAAATTTAAATCAATATTCCAGCTATTAGCAAATCCTATTTAAAGGATTGTCTCTTGCGCCTCTAAAATTGGCGTGCAATTTTTTAACGATGCTCATAAGTCACCTGAGCGGTGTTTTCTTTCTGTCCAAATTTAAATCAATATTCCAGCTATTAGCAAATCCTATTTAAAGGATTTACTCTTGCGCATCTAAAATTGACATGCAATTTTTTAACGGTGCTCATAAGTCACCTGAGCGGTGATGAAGTACACGCAATATTAAAAGCGTCTTCAGCTGTGTTTCTAAGTCACCTGAGCGGTGATGAAGTCGTTATCACAACGGCGGGCCACAATATTGAATTTCTAAGTCACCTGAGCGGTGATGAAGTTTTGATGATAATCATGCGGTTATGAAAGCATTTTCTAAGTCACCTGAGCGGTGATGAAGATTATTACCACCTACTGTATAAGTGACTTTAATTTCTAAGTCACCTGAGCGGTGATGAAGTCTGTATTGCTCAGACACTTTTGTTTGATAGATTTCTAAGTCACCTGAGCGGTGATGAAGAAAGACTTCTTATCCTCTTGCCATTTCTCTAATTTCTAAGTCACCTGAGCGGTGATGAAGATGTCGCACGCCCTAAAGTCACTGTTTATCGATTTCTAAGTCACCTGAGCGGTGATGAAGTATCAACGCGACCAGTACGGCCTAAGCTTTCATTTCTAAGTCACCTGAGCGGTGATGAAGTTAGCAAGGGGTGATACGAGGATACCTTGTTTTTTCTAAGTCACCTGAGCGGTGATGAAGTTGAGCAGATGAATTTGGGCTACTTAACCTATTTTCTAAGTCACCTGAGCGGTGATGAAGTATCAAACGATGTGGTCACGGGTGCTATTACTTTTCTAAGTCACCTGAGCGGTGATGAAGGCAATGCTTGGTGAAACCGTCAACACAACCAATTTCTAAGTCACCTGAGCGGTGATGAAGCTGCCGTAAGCAGTCCCTAATTCTAATTTTAATTTCTAAGTCACCTGAGCGGTGATGAAGTATCGCTCGATGGGTAAAACACACCGTTGTCATTTCTAAGTCACCTGAGCGGTGATGAAGATGCCAGACTTTAAACCCTACTTTAACGAGTATTTCTAAGTCACCTGAGCGGTGATGAAGCCGTACACTCTATCGTTACAGAGTATGCTAGTTTTCTAAGTCACCTGAGCGGTGATGAAGTGAGAGAAGGGGTAAGTGATGATTATTTATATTTTCTAAGTCACCTGAGCGGTGATGAAGATATGTGGGTGTTTTTATTGGCCATCGCAGGATTTCTAAGTCACCTGAGCGGTGATGAAGTTGCAATGCGAGTGTCGCAAGCAGACGCGAAATTTCTAAGTCACCTGAGCGGTGATGAAGATAATTGATACTGACCGTCAGTCATTTGCATTTTTCTAAGTCACCTGAGCGGTGATGAAGTAACTACTTGTAAAGCGTTGCCAACCGTGGTCTTTCTAAGTCACCTGAGCGGTGATGAAGGCAAACCTAAACCACACCTTACATACGTTAATTTTCTAAGTCACCTGAGCGGTGATGAAGGCTGTGACTTCGCTAAGTGTGTTTGACAAGCTTTTCTAAGTCACCTGAGCGGTGATGAAGGTTTCAGCAGCTGGGGTCTTGGTTAATACTCATTTCTAAGTCACCTGAGCGGTGATGAAGGCAATGCCTTTAATGGGTTGGGTGCAAGGTGATTTCTAAGTCACCTGAGCGGTGATGAAGAGTGAGCCACATATTGAGCTTGCAATTTACGATTTCTAAGTCACCTGAGCGGTGATGAAGAAAGCCACTGCCCAATCAGGTCGCTGCCGTAATTTCTAAGTCACCTGAGCGGTGATGAAGAGCGATTGGGTGGCCGTGTGCCTGATATCTACTTTCTAAGTCACCTGAGCGGTGATGAAGTGCGTGTCACTCGCTCTAATGTGCCCTCTATATTTCTAAGTCACCTGAGCGGTGATGAAGCGCATGGATAGAATCGCAGTCGTTGACTCAACTTTCTAAGTCACCTGAGCGGTGATGAAGATTTTTCATTAAGTGAAATGTATATTTATATATTTCTAAGTCACCTGAGCGGTGATGAAGCATATCCGATGTTATTTTATCTATCGGTCTAATTTCTAAGTCACCTGAGCGGTGATGAAGCAAGAAGCAATGCGAGTAATCATAATTAAATATTTCTAAGTCACCTGAGCGGTGATGAAGCGAGAGTGGCCAGAAAACGTTGTTTGGATGAATTTCTAAGTCACCTGAGCGGTGATGAAGTGTTCTTAATCATCGCCATTGGATTCTCTGCTTTTCTAAGTCACCTGAGCGGTGATGAAGCGGAAGAAATCGCCTTCTCGACCTTCAGCAGTTTTCTAAGTCACCTGAGCGGTGATGAAGGCTTGGCTGATCCCGTTTGGCGTGTGTTTAGTTTTCTAAGTCACCTGAGCGGTGATGAAGGCCATTGTGCAAGAGCGTGCCGTTAGTTCGCTTTTCTAAGTCACCTGAGCGGTGATGAAGGTAGTGCCATGAAACGCATGATGCACCGTAAATTTCTAAGTCACCTGAGCGGTGATGAAGAACTATGGATTTGGCGGTGCAGTCACTACAGTTTTCTAAGTCACCTGAGCGGTGATGAAGAAGATAATCGTGGGGATAGATATAGACCCAATTTTCTAAGTCACCTGAGCGGTGATGAAGGTGATGAATCAGACAATGATGCTATCGAGTGTTTTCTAAGTCACCTGAGCGGTGATGAAGACAATTTTCTCGCCATTCCAGTACGACATAGCTTTCTAAGTCACCTGAGCGGTGATGAAGGACACGTAATGACGTGAGCCACGAATAATCACTTTCTAAGTCACCTGAGCGGTGATGAAGAGGAATTATACCTCAAAAAAACCAGTTATGACAAGGCATGGAGGGCAAAATACCCTATTTTACCCTCCATTTTTTGCCTTATCATAACTGTATGATAAATAAGTAAATTTTTAAACAGTTCAAAAAAAGGGTTTTTACTCCTAGTTCTTGGGTAATTCGTCATTACCATAAGTACAAATCACCAATGCGGCACGGTGACGCTGTCAACTTTGTTGTTCATACCATAACTATTGAACGATCCTTTACAAGCGCTGTCAGTTACTTCTTGAATAATTGCCAGTTTATAGGATTGCTGATTGGTCTCGCTTTTTAAGTTGATATGAGGGTAGGGCTTATTGTCCTGTTTGTGTGCAGCACAGTGTACAAGCGCTGCCTCTAAGCTGATGTCTTTGTATTTAGCAAATTCTTCAGCTTGCTTGAGCGGATTTTTTGGACGATAGCGGCTGACCACCAGATGACCTTTTGCCTTATCACCGACCTCACTAATACTTTTAATATGCACATAATCAGTTAGTCTTGATAGCCAGTCGTTGAGATTTAGTGTTTCTAAATCCTTTTGGCTGAGCGCAAATACTCGCAGCTTAAGCCCAAGCTTGGATGATTTACCCTTGTCATCATAATGATAATCAGGAAAGCTGACACCAATTGACTCGATGCCATGCTTGTTTTTGACCTCAGCTAAGCCGATATGCAACTGCGTAAACAGCTTACTCCAGATAAAGTAGGGTGCAATATCAGGATCGGGGATAATGGTGATTTCTTGGTAATGCGTCAATTGACTCATGAACTACTCCTTACCGCTGGCACCGAACACGCCGCCACGAATAAGCACGCCCATCACATAGTGTTGCTGGCTGGCGTCTGGCGTTTCACCTTTGAGTACCCAGTTATCAAATAGGCTATAAAAGTCCATTTTGTCTTTAGGCTGGCGGAATGCTGTACCCATAGTCGTCACTGCGCCATATGGTTCGATGGCAATAGGGAACTCGGCATTAGGATACCAATCATCAATAGTGCGAATGGCGTTGCTGACTTTTTGCGAGTGCATGCCAGCATTATCTTCAGAGCCCTTTCGGTCACTAACACGATATAATACTTTGCTCTTTTTACTACCTGTATCAAGGATTAGCTCTTGTGATGGATAGACCTCTTGACCGTAACCGATGATCGCTTGAGCTTCTACATATAGAATAATAAATGCTTCATCATTTAGCCCCGCTTTAATCCAGTCAGCAACTTGCTTAATATTGGTATCATCCATGTCAAAATTGTTAATGCTATAGTTCTTTGAATCATCAATAGTGATCGTTTGCTCGTTACACTTAACGGTTACTTTAATACTTTCAGTACCAACACGATTTCGCCATAACCAACGAGCGTTCAGAATATTAATCGCATAGCGGTGGGCTAACTCGTCTAACCCTTGGTTGCTTATATAATCAGTGACGACTTGCTGTAATGCTTGTTGATAATCTTGGTCATTACAGACATTTGGCTTACCCGTAAACGGTAGAACTTTGATACTAAAACGAGCGATTAAGATGTCATTTGATTCATCCAAGGATGCTGAATCGACCTTTTGTAAGTTGGCTTTTTCAGTCTCGGCATCTAGTTTGGCGGGGTCAATTTTGTTAGGATTTTTGAGACGATTGCTAATCGTGCCGCGTACGGATTTTTCTTTAATCACCACTGGAGTTCGCGTAGAGTCTTTATTTTTATCAGTATCGGCTTGACTGTTAGTCTGCCAGAGATACGCATCTGAGATATCAAGGTTACGTTCAAATGCTAGGACGGATGCGGTTTTTAAAGTGGGTTTTGACATGGGGTTCTCCATAGTTGTTATAGTCGATGTGCTGAAAGACTTGGATGTTATTTAGTTTTCAAAAGACGGCTGTTATTAAAGCTAAGATCAGTGGTGTTAGTCATCATCAGACTGAGTGACTAAATACAGGTCATTAGATTCGTCATACTGTTGGTACCAAAGCGCATCTGCTAAGTCTTTGATACGATATGGGAACACCCATTTGCCAAGTCCATAGATGGCTTCAACGTATTGGCTAGGATATTCAGGGTTACGGACATTTTGCATATCACCGGCATCATATAAGTCTGAAATACCTTGATAACCAATGGGAATAGGGACTAACCACCCTCTACCTTGCTTGGGGGATTGCGTCTGCCAACGAGTCGTTTCATTGCCATTATCAGTAGGAGTATGCTCTAAGGTAGCTGTACTGATTAACGCATCTAAAGCGGTGGCTTCTGGATTATGCTGTTGTAATTGCGCGGTAATATCGATTAGATCTTGTTGAGCGCTCATTAAAATAAATGCGGGAAGCAAATGACGAGTAAAATCATTAATATCTTCTGCTGGTAGATAGGTAACGGCATTAAATCTGTCTAGACCATGGACGCTGCCACCTGCTATCCGCTGTTGCTGTATTTTGATTTCAACAGTTTTTAATAGTCGGTCAATCTGTTCCTCTTCAAGCATGAAATCATCAGCATAGACCCCGACGATCAACGACACTTTTAAATGACAGCGGCCTTCTTCAATGATTGAAGCCGTTTTGCCAGACTTTAAGATAGGATTACGAGTTTGGTTAAAGGTATATTCTTTATAGTTTTCCTCACGGTATATCTGCGGTAGACACTCATAGCAACCTATCAGGACACCGTCTAAATGTATCTGTTCAAGTCCTGATACCAGCCCAATTTTACGACTAAGCGCATGGATGGCGCCTGTAAAACCAGTAATCGCCGGAAATCCATAAGTTATCGGACTGGATATCGCATTGGCATCTTGAATACGGATGTTCTTAATCAAGATATGGCCAACCAGTTCTTTGTCAGGATAGATATAACTCATTTGAATGCTCCTTGACCCATACGTTTAGACTCTTTTAACGCGGCTTGCATCTCACTCTCCCACTGGCTTTGTTCTGCATCAGCAAAGTCGTCTTTGATTTTAGGAAACTCCTTTTTCAGTAAGTTTTGTAGCCAAGCTGCAAATCGCTGTTCTATTTCTTGTTGCCAATAGCCATTGTCAAAGTCAGTTTTAAACGTGTCTTCGCCTATTAGCTCTTTACGATAAGGATCAAGCCAAAGCTTTTCAGAATAATCAAGCTGATACTCAGATGACCAGCCAGCAGGTCGATTGTTCTGGACGCTGTTCGCCACAGTTAGTATCTGTAGTAGCAGCTCATCCAAGAGTGATTTGCGGGTATCTCGTATTGTCACGTTGTTATAGTTAGTTTTAATAATCTTATACAAGGCATCTAGTGTCTTTCTAGTTTTATAAGCCATTGTTTTGGAATTAAAGATACTGCTGGTATTTTTACTAAATGATAAATCTTGTGATTGTGTAAAACTGGGAGGCAGGGAAGGGAGGAGATAGTTTCTACCACTCTGTCTGCTGATGAGTTTGCTGATGTTTTGTGGTTTGGTGCCACCCAGTTGCAACACTGCTAAATCGTGTATCGTGATATAAGACTGCTGTTCAGCTGTTTTTTTGTGCCGATTATCGCGAGCAATTTTATTCTCTTCAGAAAATTTTAGATGGTTAATATGTCGAAACAGCTCATGAGTTAATACAGAGGGATATAAAGGAACAATAGTATGATAATCCGTTGTAGTCTTCTCCATAATTGAGTCTTCGCTGCAATCAAAAGGCCATAGTAATTGTTTGTTGCGCTCATGGGTGGACGGACTAACAATTTGTCTGGTTAAGGTATTAACAAATACCTGTTGATATACGTCTGATAAAGTTTGTTCCTCAGCGAAGCTACCAGATAGAGCAGGATGATTAGTCAGCAGTAAATCACGAACAGTCAGTTTTAGAGATTTATGATCCGTACTATCACTGTCAGTAACGCCATCTCTAATAATCGTCCAATCAAAAAAACCGGCTAATGGCAGTGCCGCTGCGTTGCCATTAGCATCTATTAAGCTGCTAATAAGACTATGAGTACCCATAAAATCATGCTGAGGTTGGCCTCGAAAGTTGACGTTGTCGCCCTTAGCGTTTGGATGAACACCTTTTGAGATATGAGTGCCGAAGTTAAGCTGGGTTGCCATTATTTTGGCTTCTATCATCCAATTAACTTTATCAAATTTTTCTCTAAAAGGGTCTAGTTGCGACTGTAATTCACTAATATCAGCAAAGTCTTTAGTTTCCTCTGCTTTAATAAGTTTCTTTTGAATGGGCTCTGTTTTTTTATCGTATTGCGCCTGCAAAAAATTATCAATGGCCTGTTTAACCTGAGCTTGGGTGATATTTTTCATTTTGTAGCCCTTGAATGGTTCAAAAATAATGATTTAATTTGTAATTAGACTAACATAGTTTAATACAGTATTACCACTATAAGGTTTGATAAAAAAACTGTACTAATTTATTGTAAGTCTAAGTTAATATGCTAATATTCTCTCACTATCATAAAGATAGCTTAGAAAACTATTAGGTTAGATAAATTCATAACCTTTCACCACCGCATAGGTGGCTTATTGAGTTGCTATTAATTACGCGTGACGTTATTATAGCGTTATGCCTTACCAACTATAGGACAATTATTATGATTGCTTCTTTTGCTGATAAGGCGACAGCAGCAGTGTATTTTGGCAAACGAGCCAAACGTATTGGCCCCGATATTTATAGTCGTGCAAGAGCAAAATTGCATGCATTGGATATCACAGACAATCTTGACGACTTGCGACTACCACCGAGCAATCACCTTGAAAGGTTAACAGGTGATCGTAACGGTCAATATAGTATTCGCATCAATCAACAATGGCGCATCTGCTTTGAATGGCATGATGGTGACGCTGAGAACGTCGAGATAGTCGATTACCACTAAGGAAATCTTCATGTCTATAACGATGCAAGAAGCTAAAAGTATGGATTTCAGCGATGTTGCCGACACAACGTTACCTGATATTCCATTATTAACACCGGGTGAATATCTCAAAACTGAATTTCTAGATGAACTGGGTTTATCAGCGTATGCGCTTGCCCGTGCCACCCATATGCCAGACTCAAGACTTAGTGAGATTATCAATGGCAGACGGACGATAACAGCAGATACGGCGCTGAGATTGGCAAAATACTTCGGTATGTCTGCGCAGTTTTGGCTCAATCTACAAAGTCATTACGATCTTGAGGTTACAAGTCGAGAAGTGGCAGACGATATCGATACTATTGAACCTTATGATATGGCATAGCTGATATCGTCAGCCTTAACTATAATCGTTCATAAACATACCTTCATCTTTCCAGCAGCCGAAGCGTTCATCAAACAGCCAGCCATTTTTGGAATCATAGACTGACAATACCGCAAATCTTATTAAGATCGTATTGGGGCTTAGATCAGAGAGTTCTGCTTGCACTTCTACTAACGCATCAGTCAAATTGTCAGTTAACCATGGAGTTATGTGTGAATTAGCTATAGGTAACTCAGTTGATTTAATTACCTTTTTTACTGAGTTTGCAGACGATATGCCTTTTTCTTTGGCTTGTTCGGCGATATAAACTGAATAATTCTGGTTTTCAAAATCATGATTATCGCTCTGTTCTAAGTCATTTGATGCAGCATATAACAGCTCATTATTGGTCACAGAGGTTTTGAAGTTTGTTGGTTCGATGATGTATTCCACCTGTGCTTGTCCGGCACGAAAAGGGGTTAAACAACTAAGATGAACGTGTGAGCGATTTGAGGTTTGACTGTTTTGCCAATAACCATTAACAACATTGGTTTTATTGTTGGTCATCAAGTCTGCCATTACACTGTGTTCCAAATCGCTTAGATAGCGTGTCGCTTCAAATTCAGCTTCTGGCGCTTTGATAATCCTTGGAATAGCATCAACCCGTCTTAGTTCAGAGGCTCTAATGATCTCATTAGTATCATGACTGGCCAATAAGAAGCTCGCTTGTTCAAATCCAGGCCGAGTAAACACTTCTGTGCCTATATTTCGATTAGGCTGTTTTAATGACTTGATATTGTATTGCATGATGCTGATGTTTGGCATGGTGGCTTTTTTATCAGGGCGATGCCGCCAGACTCTTCCTGCCAGTTGAATGATTGAGCGCATAGAGGAGGGCTCTACGATAGCCCAGTCATAATCATGGTCGCGCCCAACTTCAGCGACTGGTGTCGCTAATACTATAAAAACATGATGGGTTTTATTAGGGTTTTGCTGAATGGCTTGAGTGATATCGTCATGTTTAAACAAGCAGTTATCATCATCTGAGTCCCTTTTTAGAATAGTATCTAGTTTTTTTTCTAGACGATTACGTAGAATTAAAACCTGATTGGCATGATAACAGCACAAATGATATTGAGTGGTCTCTGCTGCTGGCGTGTCATTGAGATTGAACATAGCGATAGCGGTATTCATCAATGGCTGAATATTGGCCATACGAATCAGACCAATACTCACACGATGTTGGCTGTCCTTTTTAAGGATACTGTGATTTTGATGTAACGCTTGCGCTTGGTTGAGTAGCGCTGCCGCAAATGCCTCATAAAAGGCAATATGCTGTTCTTTGTTATAGACCATTGAGAGGGGTAGGATATCTGCGTGCCGACGAGTAGGCTGTTGGCTAAGGAAGTTCGTTCTAGCACTGACAAAGTCACTATGATGTTGCTTAAAATCATGGGTGTTATCACACGGCATGGCGACACAGCGATTTTCATCAAACCAACCACAAATAACTTTAGGAACAGATTTTTGCAGTTGCGCATTAAATAACCTTCTACCTGCTAGATACGCCTCAAACAATCCTTGTACCATATCTGGGGGTAGGGTTGCAGAAGACAGCATCACTCTAGTGCCGAATAATCCTGCTAAATGTATAAGCCTCGATAATGCTGGCAAGTCATTATGATCGAAGTCATCCGGTTCATCTAAAATCAGATCACTGCTCAGCAGTCGCAATATAGGGGCGATATGTTTACCTCCTCTTTTACATTCAGAAGCTTGCATGAGGTGATCAATCGTACAAACGACGACTGGCGCAAACAACAGCTCACGGGCTTTTTGACTTTCAATAACTGTGCCTAGACCTAATTCCTCATAATCTGCAATATCAATCTCGCTATCTACCCATTCATCGATTAGTGGATTGGCAGACTCACTACCATATACGGACTCATAATTGACGGATTCATAGTTGTCTTGGTAATCAGGTGGCGTGCTTTGGTTATCTGAATTGCTGCTGTCGGACTCATTCTTAGAGGCTTTGTTTTGGTTAAGCTCAAACAGTTGCTTTTGTGCGCTGCCGCCCACTAAGACAGCGAGTTGGTTGGCATTAAGTTGCAAGTCTTCTCTAAAACTGAGCCCTGTTTGTAAGGTTAAGACTCTAAGACCCAACGCAACAGTGATTCTTGCCCCTTTTTTTGGATCGCTTAAACCATACATAATGCGAGCGTTACCGATAGTCTTTCCGGCTCCTGTTGATGCCATATTGACTCCAAAGAAACCATGGTTTTCACTCAACTCACGGTGCTGATAGGCCAATTTAAAGGCTTTGTTCTGCCATTTAAAACGTTTGTGTGCGGTATTTTTGACTAAAGGATCATGTTGGGTAAGTCGGGGTAGACCTTCGTGGATGGCAGGCAGTGCCCGACAAAACTGCGCGGTAAATTCACTGACACCAATCAGATGCTCATCCAGTGCTTGTTTAATTTCATTGGTTTGCCGATCAGTATTAGCAGCTAGCTTGTCTTTAAACTCAATACTCCCTCGCACTCGTCTTTTATCATTTGCATCAAGACTTGAATAATTATGGTCACCTATCATCAAACATAACCGGGATAAGTGTAGTAAAAATGGATCGCTGATAGCGTACTGATGCACAGTAGCATGCTGACTAAGTTGTTGTAGTTGCGGATGAAGCGCCGCTTTTTTTGTCCAGCGTTTAAGTTTGCGTTGCCATAAAGGGCTATAAATCACCAGCTCATCAAATTGCCAAAAGCTTGTTTGTTGTGTTTCGGTCATCTCGTCAAAACTTCTAGGATTTCTCACCCAGTAGTCATGAGCTTTTATAACAGCATAGAACTTTTTTTGTTCAGCTTTGAGTTTGGGGTTGTTAGATTTTTTAAGGTTTTTAGCTGTCTTTTCATTAAACCAATATTCGGTGAGCGGAGGTAATCGGTGATGAGTAACAATTAACCATGCTACCCATCCTGCTAATGGGGGTAGCTGATCCAGTTTGGCCTGTTCTGTTTTCTGTTGTAAGTCCTCTGATGTGAAGGTGTTTGAACTAAAGAACTCAGGCAGGTTCTGTAATCGAGTCAGCCACTGCTCATCGGTCTGACAATCCGTAACGAGCCATATAAATAACTTAAGTGAGACCCATTCATGGCGGTAGGGGTCACCCTGAAAGGTAGAATGAAACAGCTTATGTTGAAAGCCAATAGTAGATTTGCCAATATCATGCAATAGAGCTGCAATAGTTGCGATAATTTGCATACTTTCTAATGATGTCCACTCATTTTCCCACTCTCGGTGCAACAAATTGCGTCTAGTCCAATTCACCGGCACCACACCGATCTCATTAAATCTACGCTTATTGCCCACTATCCACACCAGCTCTGTCAGCTGACGAGTTTTATTACGATGACAGCTAACGGCAGTAGACTTAGTAGCCGACTTGCGTAGTAGCTGCTTGACCGTTTTTAGCCCATCCTCTGTAATGGCAGTCTGCCAAACATTGTTACCAATGCGATTGGCAAAGGCATCTAAGATACGCCGCGTGCGACTAAGCGACTTCTTTTCACACTGCGAGACAAAGGTGACAATCATTTATGCCTCCCAATTTGAAGTCATAGCAAGCTGTTTTACGACTTCAAACTGATAGTCCAAGGCTTTGTGTTTAGTAAACATATTGAGACACTCTTGTCTGAACTGCTGCTCACTGAGGTTCTCAGCAGCACAAATAAAAGCGAGGGGCAGCACGAGCGCGTCTTTTATAATATCGGCAATATCGAATACCAATGCACCTCGCCGAGTCTTACCATGCATCACTGCAAAGCCATGCGGAATACCCAGCGTCCACGCTGTGGTTGCACCAAGACCATAAGCCAAATAGTTGCCATGATTGAGAAAGCCATTGGCCTTATCAATGCCCTCGTGCTCACGGGTAAAGCCATTATAGCCAGTATTTTTTGCCGCCAATTTATACAGATTTTTAGTCAATCTGGCCTCTAATTGTAAAAGGTGCATAACTTCTTGCTGTTGATTAATCTGACGGATATTATCTTTAAGGAGGGCTTGCACCGCATCAATATTGCTATCAAAGCCCCATTGTTTTAAGTCGCTATCTTTACTCCAAACCGTTTGTAGATAGGCGAGACGAGCGTGTTGCAAATGCTTGGCAGCGGTTAAGCGCTTTTCATCATCCCACCACCAACTCATCCAGCCTTGAATATATTCAGTGGGACGATATTCACTTTGCGGTGTCATCCACTCGACATAGACTTCACGTTCAGCACCCATAAATAGTGGTGAGCCGCCACCGCCACAAAACCCGACCAATACGCCTGCTTGTGACAACAGTCGCATCGCTGCTTGAGTAATGGACGTCCCTGTACCAAGCAGTATTGAGGTAGTATTAGCAATAGGAATGTTATAGTACAGATTGGCCTTGTCGTCTTCGGTCAGATATAACACACGACCGTCTTTTTGCATGACGCGACAATGAGAGAGGTAGTAGATGTTGGCACGTTTTGAGTGCAAGATGGTTTTAAGATCTGAGCCGTCAAAAGCAGTGTTGGTATAAGGATTACTAGGCTTTGCCACGTTGACTCCATAACCAAACGCTAACGTATACGCTTGATGTTGTATAATGAGGTGATGGGTTTGTTTTTTTAACAAATTATTAGGATTGACTAAAAAACCAATTAATGTCTATAAAATTACCGTCTAATGCCAGTGTAAGAAATCAATCAATAAAAAACAAGGGTTGAGTCTACCGAGACGACAACTCCTGTCGTGACAGGTTGGATTTTTATTTTTAACGATCAAACTGTACACTACAGTTCGAACGTTGAGCCTGCCAATCAATGTGCTACTATAACAAGCTTATTGTCATGAATATAAATGATGATAAGTGTCGGCGTTTATTGCCCTATTTCTCTCACCCATGCCCAGCTAAATCGCGTCTAACTGCTGTGGCACAACCAAAATAGTCAGCCTCCTCGTGAATCACTCTATACAAGATACTCAAAGCGCCTCTTTACCACCTGTATCCCCACAAGCCAAATCGCCCTCATGGCTATTAAAAATAACTATCGGCTTAATTGGCATGTTTGCATTTTTACAAGTGTATTCTATCCAAGCGGTATTGCCCGTATTAATGATGGATTTTTCTGCTACTGAAGTGCAAGCAGGCATGATCGTTGGGGCCACGGTGATGGCGATTGCTATCATGTCCCCATTTTTGGGGATGCTCTCTGATGCCGTGGGGCGTAAGTCCTTTATTGTTGGTGCGCTATTATTCTTAGCGATACCCACCGCTTTAATTGCTCAAAGCCCAAGTATGGGCTGGCTAGGGTTCTTTCGGTTCATGCAAGGACTGTCCGTTCCCGGCATTACGGTGGTGACGATTGCTTATATAGGTGAAGAGTTCGAAGGTCGCGCCGTTACCGATCTGATGTCATTTTATGTCTCAGGCTCAGTATTTGGCGGCTTTATGGGGCGGTTTTTGCTCGGTCATTTACATGAACTCATTGGCTGGCGGTATGGCTATTATGTGATGGCAGCAATGACGCTGATCGGAGCCATCTGGGTCGGCAAAATGTTGCCGTCGTCACGTTGCTTTGAGGCCAACCCGAACTTTCGCTCAGCCATACAGACGCTTGGTGATCATTTGACCAACCGCTACGTGGTTACCGCCTGCTTACTTGGTGCGTGTGTGCTGTTTTCCTTGGTAGGCTGCTTTACCTTTATCAACCTACATCTTGCCAAGACACCATACGAGCTGAGCACCGGACAACTGGCCAATATCTTTGCGGTGTATCTGATTGGGGTGGTCATCACGCCACTATCCACCACGCTGCTACGCCGATTTGGTGCTGCGCGGACAGTTCGGGTCGCGGTGATCGTCTCGATGATGGGGGTGCTCTTAACACTTGTGACGCCGCTATGGGGTATCATTGTTGGGCTTGCTGTTATGTCCACGGGCGTATTTATCACCCAAGCGGCGACCATCAGTTATATCGCGGTCAATGTTAAGAAGGGGCGCTCATTGGCCTCCGGCTTATATTACATGGGCTATTATGCTGGTGGTACGATGGGCGCATGGCTGTGCGGGATAGCCTATGCACGCGGCGCGTGGCAGCTCACCGTTTGGCTCTTATTAATCGTACAGGTACTGGCACTCTTGGTCGCAAGCTTTGGGATGATTAAAACAAAAACTCGTGCAACTTAGTGCGATTTTGACATACCACAATAATGTGAATAATTAAACGATAGACATCGAACCGGTAGGCCTATTACACTTACGTAAGCAGGCTTTACATGGTACGGGTTTTTTTTTACTATCCATAAGCACCTTATCAAAAATATTTCTCTGTATGACAATAATCCGTTAGTCTTAAAACCAATTACAATGACTCGAAAGTTACTTGTCTATACTTTTATAACGTTATTCTTATAACACTCACAAGGAAGTTCAACCTATGTCAAACGCTTATCCCAGCGCCCCGTCTGCCTACGAGTTTCCGCTACTTATTAAACAGCTATTAAACCGGGCAAAGACCGTTTCGCAAGACCAAGAAATCGTCTATGCAGACAAAAAGCGCTTAAGTTACGCCGATTTATTTAACCGTATCAATCGTTTGGCCAATGTATTAGCAGATCTAAATCTTGATGCAGGGGACGTGGTTGCGGTCATGGATTGGGACAGTCATCGCTACCTTGAGTCGTATTTTTCCGTGCCAATGTCGCAGTATATTCTTCAAACCGTCAACATCCGCCTATCACCAGAAAAAGTGCTTTACACTATTAATCATGCCAAGCCTAAAGTCTTAATGCTGAATTCTGAGTTTGCAGAGCTGGTGAAGAACTACCAGTTTGAAAATTCCAGTATTGAGCATATTATTTGGCTAGATGATAATGGCATGACGGTTGAAGGCGTCTTTGGGGACAATCAGAGTCGGGTAGCAGGCGAGTATGAGGCGCTACTAGAAGCTGCCGACAGCACTTTTGAGTTCCCAGACTTCGATGAAAATACCATTGCGACGACTTTTTATACGTCGGGCACGACTGGTGACCCTAAAGGCGTGTTCTTTAGCCATCGCCAACTGGTACTACACACTATGGCGGAAGCGGCGTCACTCGGTATGTTGCCGAACAAGCAAGGCGTTAGTTATGGGGACGTGTATATGCCTATGACGCCGATGTTCCACGTACATGCCTGGGGTTTCCCGTTTACTGCAACTATGACTGGTTTGAAGCAAGTATATCCGGGCCGCTATGCGCCTGATACTCTACTGGATTTAATCATTAATGAAAAAGTGAGTATTACTCATTGCGTACCAACGATTTTGCAGATGGTGCTCAAAGAGGCACAAGACCGCGGTGCCAGCTTTAATGGTCTAAAAATGATTATTGGTGGCTCAAGATTGACTGAAGGCTTGGCGAAAGCGGCTTTAGCACAAGATATCGAGGTCTATACCGGCTACGGTATGTCTGAGACTGCACCGCTGATCAGCTTGACTGACTTTAGCGTTAACGAGCCAGAAATGTCTGAGGAAGACGATATTGCCCGCCGCTGCATGACGGGCAAACCGGTACTGATGGTCGATGCCCAAGTGTGGGGCGAAGACAATCAGCCAGTCGGTACGGGTCCAGACAATACCGGTGAGCTGGTATTACGCGCCCCTTGGTTGACCCAAAGCTATCTTAAAAATAACGATGCTGGTAAGGAGCTGTGGGAACACGGTTATATGCATACCCAAGACATCGCTTATGTACGTCCTGATGGCTATATAAAAATTACGGATCGGCTCAAAGACGTGATTAAGTCTGGCGGTGAGTGGATATCTTCCCTTGAGATTGAGACTATTTTATCCTTGCATCCAGCGGTAGCCGATGTGTCAGTGATTGGTGTTCGTGATAAGCAGTGGGGTGAGCGTCCGCTAGCGTTAGTGGTACTCAAGCCTGGACACCCAGATACGACTGCTGATGATATCAAAGCCATTGCGGAGCAAGCAGTGAGCAAAGGTATTATTCCCAAGTATGGCGTGCCTAGTGAGTTTAAGTTTGTTGATGAACTGCCTAAGACCTCTGTAGGTAAACACGACAAAAAAGTCATGCGCGAGATGTATGCCAATCAGACGGAAGTGTAAGCACTCAGTATTCTATATGCTTAACAGTTGACCTTTATTGCCAGCTCTGCTACATTTTAAACCGATACATTATGTATCGGTTTTTCTGTTTTTGGCATGGATAGCCAAAGTTTCATTATAATAATGCTACGATGTCATTTAACAAGATTGTATTGCACTATATTATTTCATTTCGTTGTATTTCGTTTACGCTAAGGATAGCCATTATGAGCGAGCAAGCCACCAGTCAAGTCTCTAACCAAACTTCTCAAAACACAGTAACCGCTAAGCAAACACCTACCTTTGCTGATATCTATCAGTCATCTATCAATGATCGCGAGCAGTTCTGGGCAGAGCAAGCGAAGCGTATCTACTGGCATAAAGAGCCGGAACAAATCCTTGATGACAGTAATTTGCCGTTTGCTAAGTGGTTCGTCGGCGGTGAGACCAACCTCTGTTATAACTGCGTCGATCGCCATCTGCCTGATCGTGCTGAGCAAGATGCTTTTATTTGGCTGTCCTCAGAGATCAATCAAGAGCTAATAGAAACCTTCCCCACCGTGGCTGATGCTTTTAGCGATTTAGGCAATAACGTTGAGTTCTATACGGACTATACCAAGCGCCGCCTAACTTATAATGACCTGTACAAAGAGGTCAACTACTTCGCAGATGTACTGCAACGTCATGGTGTTGGAGAGGGCGATCGAGTCGTCATTTATATGCCGATGATTTTAGAAGCCGCTTATGCCATGTTGGCTTGTGCCCGTATTGGTGCTATCCATTCAGTAGTGTTTGGTGGTTTTGCCGCGCACAATTTAGCCATTCGTATGGATGATGCCGAGGCAAAAATGGTCATCACGGTTGATGCTGGCCTGCGCGGTGGTAAAGTTATTAATTATAAAAACCTTGTCAATCAAGGGGTAGAGCAAGCCACAGCCAAGCCTGAGCATGTATTGGTCGTCAATCGCGGTATCTTGCCCTATGAGTCAAAAGACATTGATGTCGATTATGCGAGCCAGCGCCGCCAAAGTTGTGAAGCCAATGCCATCGTTGATCCAGTATGGTTAGAGTCCAATACCCCATCATATTTACTTTATACTTCTGGTACAACCGGTACGCCGAAAGGGGTGCAGCGTGATACGGGCGGTCATGCCGTGGCGTTAACGACCTCGATGGACTATATCTATGATGGTAAAGCCGGTGAGACCTTTTGGGCGATATCCGATGTCGGCTGGGCAGTGGGTCACTCTTATACTATTTATGCGCCATTGCTTGCGGGTATGACCAGCGTTATGTATGAAGGTCTACCGCACCGTCCCAATCCGGGTATCTGGTGGCGTATCGTTGAGGCCAATAAGGTCAATATCTTATTTACCGCGCCCACAGGCGTGCGCATGCTCAAAAAGCAAGATGAGACTTGGATGACGCGCTATGATGTCTCTAGCCTTAAGTCGTTCTTTTTAGCAGGTGAGCCACTTGATCAGTCCACAGCAGATTGGTTAAAGAAGCATCTGGGCGTACCAATTTTAGACCATTATTGGCAAACAGAATCGGGCTGGCCGATTCTGAGTAACACGCCAAAATTCGATCATAAGCCGCACAAACAAGGATCGCCCGGTTATCCGATGTATGGCTATGATGCGCATGTGATCAATGAGCAAACAGGTGAGCGTTGTGCTGCGGGCGAAAAAGGCTTGCTGGCAATTACTGCGCCGCTACCGCCTGGCTGCTTAACGACCGTATGGCGTAATGATGAGCGCTTTATTAGCAGCTACTTTAGTTTATCCGATGGCAATGAGTACTCCACATCAGACTATGCCGTAACTGATGAAGAGGGTTACTTTTATATTCTCGGCCGTACCGATGATGTCATCAATGTCGCTGGTCATCGGATTGGTACCCAAGAGATTGAGGAGGCGATTAGCACCCATCCTGAGATGGCCGAGTGTGCCGTTGTGGGCATTCATGATGAGCTCAAAGGCGAGTTACCCATTGCGTTTTGTGTGCTAAGAGACCACACCCAAGTGGCCACAACCGAAAACCGCTTTCGTCTTGAGCAACAAATCATTGGCGCAGTCGTTAAGTCGCTTGGCGGTATTGCGCGTCCAGCAGCGGTTTATTTCCCGCAATCAGTACCAAAGACCCGTTCCGGTAAAATACTACGCCGCGCCATACGTGCGCTGGCCGAAGATAAGCCCACAGGAGATATGTCAACACTCGACAATCCAGCAGCGATTGATGCGGTGAAGCAGTCTATGAAAGATTATTAGAAAATAATCAGTCTAGGTTTTATTGGTTAGGGTGTGTTTGATATTCAAAAATAGTCTCTGTCGGAGCTATGGTCGAATATCTAGCACACTTTAATAGAATACTCAATTTTACCTAGTGCATTTCTACGACTTATTCGTTTGCGTTAAAGGAAGTTGCTGTTATGGATATTTTTGCCATTGTATTGTCTTTGGTATTGTTAATGTATTTTGCTTATCGAGGAGTGAGTGTTGTAATACTAGCCCCTGTTCTTGCCATTCTAGCTGTTGTTCTAAGCGGCGTCGGCAGTCAAAGCATGGGAATGTATACCCAGATATTTATGGAGGGGATGGGCAGTTTTGCGGTTAAGTATTTTCCCTTATTTTTACTCGGGGCCATTTTTGGCAAGCTGATGCAGGACTCAGGCTATGCTTATGCCATTGCCAAAACTTTAGTAACAAGATTGGGAGACAAGCATGCCCTGCTATCGGTGGTATTGGCCTGCGCTATTCTCACTTATGGCGGGGTATCCGCTTTTGTGGTTACTTTTGCCATATACCCGATTGCCGCTGCTTTGTTCAGGCACGTCAATATTCCCAAAAGGCTGATACCGGGTGCGATTTGTATTGGTGCCTTAACACTGACCATGACCGCATTACCGGGTACTCCTTCAATTCATAATGCTATTCCCATGCCTTACTTTGAGACAGATGCGTTCGCAGCCCCCGGATTAGGCATTATTGCCGCAATAATTATGCTAGGGGGCGGTATGTTATGGATGAGTCGCCAACTTCGTATTGCCCGTGTGAACAATGAAGGGTATGGCAATCATACTTTGAATGAACAAGACAGCCCTTCGAGTATTGATATACCCAATTTCTGGCTAGCACTATTGCCTATTGTCATCGTCATATCAGGCAATTATGTCTTTTCAAAGATCATAATACCTTTGTGGAGCAACAGCTACTTAGCTGATGAAAAATTTGGAGGGGTAGGGCTAAGCTCGGTCATTGGTATTTGGTCCATAATTCTATCGTTGGTTTTGGCTTGTATTTTTGTTCTGGCACTTAATTTTAGAAGAATGGACAGCGTGAAAGAAAGTTTAAACAAAGGCGCTATGGGATCTTTACTGCCGATTTTTAATACGGCATCAGAGGTGGGTTATGGGTCTGTTATTGCCACGCTTGCAGGCTTTGCCATTATCAAACAGTACCTCATGGGGTTTGCACCAGGCAATCCACTGATATCAGAAGCCATCATGATTAATGTTCTAGCGGGTATTACAGGGTCGGCTTCCGGTGGGTTGGGTATTGCCCTAGAGATTATGGGCGCAAGTTATATGCAATTAGCAGAGCAGTATAATATTGACCCTGAACTGATGCACCGTATTGCTTCTTTAGCGGCAGGTGGGCTGGACTCATTACCACATAACGGGGCCATCATAACCATGCTCGCTATTTGTGGGCTCACCCATAGAGAGTCTTATAGAGATATCTTTGTGACGGCTGTCCTAGTCCCGTTGATAGCACTAATCACCGTGATTACCTTAGGAACGATGTTTGGGTCGTTTTAATACTTTATAGAATGATAGTTTGTTACCTAGAAACAAGGTAAACGCTTTAATTTATATATAAAATTTGTTTATATTGCTACTTGTGTTATTTTTTACTCATATTTTATCTTTAAGCTCATGGACTCTCATGGGCTTTTTTTGTTCTTAAATTTTACTCTTGGTGTTTCAGTTATCAATAGATAATGACTGATATAAATTTATGACATCTATGTCTAACGTTCAGGTCAAGCGTCCATATTTACCGTCAAAAATACCACATGGCAGGCCAATAGACTTTTACCAGCGCCCATATTAACAAGGATATTTTTCTTCAGAAGGAATTCCTTTACTAAAACTTCAACAAAGCACTTGACCCTAAAATTGTTTTATTGTTATAGTTAATAACGATACGGAATAAATCATTTTATGTGATACAGTTACTGCTCAATAAGTTTTAACTGATTAAACCCTACTAAATAATAATGTCGTCTAACTCGGCTTGGCTTATTTCAATTAATCAAATAGCGGCAGCCCCGCAAACAAGATAAGGATATCTTATGCATCACGTCCAGCAACTCATCAATGGTCAATTCACCAAATCAAGCACCAATGAATGGCTTGATATTACTGATCCAGCGACCCAAGAAGTTATCGCAAAGGTGCCTCAAACGACCGATGATGAGATTAATCAAGCAGTAGCCGCTGCAAAAGCAGCCTTTCAAACGTGGCGTAAGACGCCTATCACCACTCGTGCCCGTATCTTTTTAAGATACCAAGCCTTAATTCGTGAGCATATGGATGAGCTGGCAGAAATTTTGACCTCTGAGCAAGGTAAAACGATTGCTGATGCACGCGGTGATGTATTTCGCGGCTTAGAAGTGGTCGAGCATGCGGCTGGTATTGCCAACTTACAGCTTGGTGACTATGTCGAAAACGTCGCTTCAGATGTTGATACTTATAGTGTCTGGCAGCCTCTTGGCGTTTGCGCGGGTATCACCCCGTTTAACTTCCCTGCGATGATTCCGCTATGGATGTTCCCAATGGCGATTGCTACGGGTAACACTTTTATCCTAAAACCTTCTGAACAAGACCCTATGGTCACTATGCGATTGGTCGAGCTAGCAGTAGAAGCGGGCGTCCCTGAAGGCGTGCTGAACGTGGTCCATGGCGGCAAAGCGACAGTCGATGCTATTTGCGATCATCCAGATATCGAAGCGGTCTCTTTTGTAGGTTCTACCAAAGTCGGCAAACATGTCTACGAGCGTGCCAGCCAGTCAGGTAAGCGCGCACAATGTATGATGGGTGCAAAAAACCATGCGGTGATTCTGCCTGATGCCAATAAAGAACAAACGCTGAATCAATTGGCAGGAGCTGCATTTGGCGCTGCTGGTCAACGTTGTATGGCATTATCAGTAGTAGTATTGGTCGGCGCAGCTGGCGAATGGGTTGATGAGATTAAGGCAAAAGCCGAAGGCTTAGTAGTCTCGGCTGGCAAGCATGACAAAGACTTAGGGCCACTAATATCACCTGCTGCTAAAGAGCGCGTTGAGCATCTGATTGCCTCTGGCGTAGAGGAAGGTGCAAGCTTACTGCTTGATGGCCGCGGTCTTACTGTCGAAGGCTTTGAAAAAGGTAACTTCGTCGGGCCAACTATCTTTGATAACGTCACTAGCGATATGCAAATCTATCAACAAGAAGTATTTGGTCCGGTACTGTGCATCATGCGTGCCGACAGCCTTGATGACGCGATAGAGCTGCTCAATGCCAATCCCAATGGTAATGGCACGGCTATCTTTACCCAATCAGGAGCCGCTGCGCATAAATTCCAACAAGATATCATGGTGGGTCAAATCGGGATTAATTTACCGATTCCTGTGCCACTACCGATGTTTTCTTTCTCAGGATCACGCGGTAGTAAGCTTGGTGCTCTCGGCCCTTATGGCAAGCAGGCGGTACAGTTTTATACCCAAACTAAGACCGTAACGGCGCGCTGGTTTGACGATGAAGCGAGAAGTGGTAAAGTAAATACGACTATTTCAATGTAGTATTTACGCCAAAAATAAACCAACTAACGCTAATATATTCAGACTTCGTAAGCCTACTCATAGTAGTGCTTACGTCGGTCTCCTTAGCTACATTTGGCTTTTAGAAATGGTGTGGCTCAGTTACTTTAAAACAGATACAGTATGGCTAGAATAAATTTTCGAAGGCTCGAAAAGTGACGCAGTCACACAGCAAGCTAGAAAAAATTTTACCAGCTAGACGAAACTATTTGTGTATCCATTTTCTTTAGTTCTGACTACATAATTATCATTATCCCACTATAGTTTCGGTACGCTGTCACCTCCGGTGTCGTCATACCGCTTCTGTATTGGAATAAAAATGTATTACACTATGTATTATACTTAACCTTCTACTTATGTACCGTGCCTATAGCACAAGGATGACCTCATGGATTTTTCATTAACCGACGATCAAGTTGCTTTTAGACAAACTGCTCGACAGTTTGCATCAAAAGAGCTCAAACCAAACGCTGCTGAATGGGATCGCACCTCGCATTTCCCTGTCGATGTGATCAAAAAAACGGGCGAGCTTGGTTTTCTAGGGTTATACACCAATCCAGAACATGGCGGCTTAGGGCTACCACGCTTAGATTCTGCTATTGTTTTTGAAGAACTGGCATGGGGTGACACTTCTGTGGCTGCTTATATGAGTATCCATAATATGGTGTCATGGATGATCGGTGAGTATGGTAGCGTAGAATTATGCCAGCAATATATACCCAAGATGGTCAGCGGTGAATGGCTGGGTAGCTACTGTTTAACGGAAGCTAATGCCGGTTCTGATGCGGCCTCTCTGCGTACCAAAGCGGACAAGCAAGGTGATTATTACGTCCTAAACGGTGAAAAAGCATTTATCTCCGGTGCTGGTGAGACTGATGTATTGGTAGTCATGGCCCGCACAGGGGGTAGTGGACCCAAAGGTGTCTCAGCATTCGTTGTCGATGCGCATAGCGACGGCATTGAGTACGGTAAAAACGAGCATAAAATGGGTTGGAAAGCACAGCCAACGCGCACCATTAGTTTTAAAAATGTCAAAGTACCCGTATCGAACCTAATAGGCGAGGAAGGCCAAGGCTTCCGTATTGCTATGAAAGGTCTGGATGGCGGACGTATTAATATTGGTATTTGCGCAGTAGGTACGGCACAAGCAGCGCTTGAGACCGCAACCAACTATGTCAAAGAACGTAGCCAATTTGGCAGCCCGATTGCCGAGCTACAGTCGGTACAGTTTAAGCTTGCCGATATGCTCACTCAAACAATTACCGCACGGCAAATGCTTTATCTAGCGGCTAGCAAAGTTGATAACAAGGATTCGCAAGCCTCGGCCTACTGCGCCATGGCCAAGCGTTTGTCAACCGATCTGAGTTTTGATGTCGCAAACGAAGCCTTACAACTGCATGGCGGCTATGGCTACCTGAATGAATACCCACTTGAGCGCCATGTTCGTGATTTGCGTGTCCATCAAATACTAGAAGGCACCAATGAGATCATGCGGGTAATTATTTCACGCCAGCTATTACAAGACGATGGCCTCAGCAATTTGCGCTAGTATCTGATGTTATATCTTTACGGATAGTATTATAAAAATAGCAATCAAAAATAAAGGATTATTTATGACGGACTATACTAATTTGAATTTATCCATTGATGGCCATGTTGCCACTTTGACATTGAATAACCCGCCTGCACATACTTGGACAATGGACAGTCTTCAAGCGCTTAAGCAGCTGATGAGTGACCTAAATGCTAATGATGACATTTATGCGTTAATTATTCATGGCGATGGTGAAAAGTTCTTTTCAGCTGGTGCGGATCTCAATAACTTTTCTGATGGTAATAAAGGTCACGCAGTCAGTATGGCGATTGCTTTTGGTGAAGCATTTGAAGCTTTGTCGGCTTATCGCGGGGTCAGTATCGCCGTCATTAATGGCTATGCTATGGGCGGTGGACTTGAGTGTGCGTTAGCTTGTGATATTCGTATTGCTGAAGATCATGCACAGATGGCCTTACCAGAGACGGGCGTTGGCTTATTACCTTGTGCAGGTGGTACCCAAAATTTAGCGTGGTTGGTCGGTGAAGGTTGGGCAAAACGCATGATATTATGCGGCGAACGGATCGACTCAGCGACGGCGCTACGTATTGGTCTGGTTGAAGAAGTGGTGGACAAAGGTAAGGGTCTAGAAACGGCACAAGCCTTAGCTCAAAAAGCGGCTAAGCAGTCTCCGGTTGCCGTCAGTCATTCTAAAACATTGATCCAAGCGGCTAGGTCTACACCACCAGCACAAAACCTTATTAAAGAGCGCGAAGCGTTTGTTAAGTTATTCGACACCATGGATCAACGTGAAGGGGTTCAAGCCTTTTTAGACAAGCGCGCGCCCAATTGGCAAAATAAGTAGCATCCGTTTGTAAATACTTAACACACCAATATTTTTTGATTGTTCATTATTGATAGGTCACTACTATGACAGCAGCCGACAATACCAAGCAAACCACGCAAGAACCATCCACAGCGCCAGAAGCACCAGTTCTATTTAATACCGAAGCGACTGATTGCGGACATCTCATTGGGGTCATGACCCTAAATACGCCCAAGTCTTTAAATGCTTTGAGTGTTGAGATGTGTCAATTGTTATCGCATCAGCTTGAGGAGTGGCAAAACGATGAGCAAGTGGTGGCGATACTATTAAAAGGAGCAGGCGATAAGGCGTTTTGTGCAGGCGGGGATATTCGTAAGCTTTATGACAGTATGTCAGAAACCGCGCCCATGCCGAACCCCTATGCCACTGAGTTCTTTAGTCATGAATACCGCCTATATCACCAAATGCACTTTTATACTAAGCCATTAATATTATGGGGTGATGGTATTATTATGGGCGGTGGCATGGGGTTGATGTCAGGTTGTAGCCATCGGTTAGTTACCGAACGCACGCGTTTTGCGATGCCTGAGGTTACTATTGGCTTGTTTCCTGATGCCTCTGGTAGTTGGTTCTTGCAACGTATGCCGGCCAAGATGGGTTTGTTTTTAGGCCTGACTGGCGCTCAGTGTAACGGTAATGATGCTTTACTGGCCAATCTCGCAGAATATGCGGTAGCTAGCAGCGACTACGATGCCATTATGCAGCGCTTAATCCAAAGTAATTGGCAAGCAGCGGTTGATACCAATCAAGCTGATACTGCGTATAGCATTACCAGTCACGCGCTGGCATCACAACCAAGAGCGGATCTTCCTGATAGTAAGCTAGCACTATATTGGCAGCCTATTCAGAAGTTAATGACTAGCGGTGGCCTGGCGGATATTGATGCCATGATGCGCGATGATGAGGCGCTTATGCAGCTTGATGCTGATTTTGCTCAAGATAGCTGGACTCAACGGGCGGTGGCTACTTATCGCCATGGCTGTCCGGTGACTGTAGCTTTGACCTATGCGCTATTCCATAAAGTCGCTGATCTTTCAATAGAACAGGTCTTATATTTAGAAACTAATGTTGCTGTACATTGCGCCGCGAACCCTGACTTTAGAGAAGGTGTGCGTGCCTTACTTATGGATAAGGACAAAAATCCGCAGTGGTCGCGCTCATTAGCAGACTGCTTAACCGTAGAAGGACGCGAGTATATTGAGCAGCATTTTGTTAACCCTTACTCTGAAGGTGAACATCCGCTTCTTGACTGGTTAGGCGCTGAGTCATTAGCGGTTCAGTGTTTGCGTTAGATATCAAGGTGTACGCTAGGTATCAATGTTTACGATAAATATATCAATGATAGCGTTATGAATTTAATAAAATAAAGTAGACCTTCTTACCCTTTAATAACTTTTACTACTCAGTACAGACAAGCAGTGCTGACCACCTAATCATCAAGGAGTGATGAGATGAGCGCAACGGAAACGGCAAAAAATAACGATGATAGCAGTGCCAAAACTAACGATGGGGCTAAACCTAATATTGCCTTTATTGGTTTGGGCAATATGGGTGCACCGATGGCAGAGAATTTGCTCAAGGCAGGTTATGCACTAAGTGTGTTCGATTTGTCTGATGCCGCGACGCAGCGCTTACAGCAAGCAGGTGCACGCGTCGCTGATAGCCCTAAGGCCGCAGCTGCCGATGCTCAAGTGGTTATCAGTATGTTGCCCGCTGGCAAGCACGTACATTCTGTTTATTTAGGGAATGATGGTTCGGATGCAGCAAGCGGTTTGTTATCGGACTTGCCTAAAGGCACCCTAGTTATCGATAGCAGCACCATTGCCGCTGAGGATGCTCGTATCGTCGCAGACGCTGCGACCAAGCTCGGTGTTGACTTCTTGGACGCACCAGTTTCTGGTGGCACAGGTGGCGCTATTGCAGGTAGCTTGACCTTTATCGTTGGCGGCAGCGCTGAGGCATTTGCGAGAGCTGAGCCAATATTAGCGATAATGGGCAAAAATGTCTTTCATGCTGGTGATCATGGTGCTGGTCAAGTAGCGAAGATTTGTAATAACATGCTCCTTGGTGTTTTGATGGCTGGGACCGCAGAGGCAATTAATCTGGGCGTCAAAAACGGCCTCGATCCTAAAGTGCTATCAGATATTATGCTACAAAGCTCAGGACGTAACTGGACGCTAGAGGTTTATAATCCTTATCCGCAAGTGATGGATAACGTGCCGTCAAGCAATGGTTACCAAGGTGGCTTTATGAGTAAACTGATGCAAAAAGATCTCAATCTTGCGATGAAGAATGCTCAAGATACTGAGGTCGATACGCCGATGGGCGCTAAAGCAGCTGAGCTGTATAATGAACATGCTGTCGAGTATGGTGATAAGGATTTTTCGAGCATCATGGCGCGTCATGATCGTTCAGTATTGCCTACGTAATAGAGTGGCTTTTTTAATCAACGTTAGCATTAATACAAATGAGCTTGAAAACTTACAGCCTTAAGATTTAACTCTAAAATAATGACTAAAAAAGTCCGCCTGCGCTATAGCCTTAATAAGGTTAATAGAGCAGGCGGACTTTTTGTACTGAAGGTTTATTAGTTTGGCCTATCGCTTAACGTTCAATCTTGTAATTCATAAATCAAAGTTTGAATGTCTTGCGCGGCAGTACGTAAGCGCGGCACATGCGTGAGTAGATCATCTAAAGACACTCGTACTGTCGGGGCATGCAAATATAGCGATGCCAAATAGCGTGACTTCTTATCTAATATAGGTACCGCTACTGCCACCATCTCAGAGATAAATTCTTCATTATCGATACCAACACCAGTTTGGGCGATATGATCAAGCTCAGCATTTAGGGTATCAATATCAATAATCGTATTTTTAGTGAACTTACTAAGCGGTAAGTTCTGCAGCATTTTACGGCGACTGGATACGGGCAATTGGCTAAGATAGAGCTTACCCGTGGCCGTACACCACATCGGCGATTTTGCCCCCACAGGGAGATAAATCTGTAGCGGCAAAGTAGTTTGTGCGCGGTTGGTATAGGTCATATCCATATGATAGGGAATGCCAATACCACAGGTCTCCTTAATTTCATCAACCAGCTTTTGCAAAATCATTTGCCGCTCATTAAAGAATAGCCGCTGCTGCCAAAGCTCGACGCTTAGATTGCGCACCCGCTTACCTGGAATGATGCCGCCGCCAATCTCAACCGCTACAAACCCTTCATCGACTAAGTTTTGAATCAATCGATGGATGGTGGGCTTCGGAATCTCAAGCGTTTGTGATAGCTCAAGCGGTGAGATGGGTTTTGAGGCATAGGTCACCGCTTCTATGATCTCTAATACACGGGTAATTGACGATACTTTAGGCATATAAATAGCTCGATAAGAATAAAAACAGAGAAGCGGAAAACAGTGACGAGTCATAAGCAATGAATTAATGACTATTAAGAATTAGCGTTTAGGAGCCAATGTTAAAAAGTAAGCACTATTAAACAGCTATTATAAGAATAAAATTCTAATAGTCAGTTTAGCATAATGTGAACTTCAGCATCATATTCAGTATAACTAAACTCTAGTGTGTATTGGATGACTATAGGGCTATTGCTTCGATTAGCGAGGTCTATTGCTATCAGCAACGAATGATACACCAACTCACAAACCACAACAAACTGTAATAATAAGCCATATAACTGTCATTGAGTAATTTTGAGGGTTGCGTCATTATGATGACATATTTTGTAATACCCTTACATGAACGTTAAGCTTTTTGACGTTCATTTTTACACTGTTCAGTTACTCTGAGAGTATTCTGTAACTGAAAGGCGGTTTTTTACAGATTGGTGTAGTAATTATTACAATACCTACGCAATCTTTACATAATGGCAAACAAAAAACGCGTCGATAGGGGTGACTTTTTGAGCCAAAATTGTTTTAATCTGCTCATCAAAATGATGGTTCTAAAAAATCTAAATCATCATTTTTTATGGGCAAGTTATTTCACATATTTTAGGAGAGTAATTATGAAGCTTATCAAATTAACTGTACTATCTGCCGCTGTTCTAGCGTCAACGGCTGCTCTAGCAGCTGATCCTATCATTGTTGTGGACAATGATGATGCGATGATGTCATACGAAGCTGAACCAGTTGCTGTAGCTTATGCTGAACCGGCTGCCTATAATCAGGATGCTGGTATTATCCGTAACACGACTGGCGCTATCTTTGGTGGTACTAAGACTTTGTTCAATACCGCAATCCATCCAGCATCGGTTAGTGCTGAAGTGGGTACACTAGGTTATGGTGCTAACGTAGGTTATTCACTTAACGACAAAGTTGAACTACAAGCCGGTTGGGCAGGTGGCGATGTAGCTGATTTATTCGGCGGTGACTTTGATGTTAACGATATCAATTATGATGTTGACTCTGATTTTAGCAACCCGTACTTGGGTGTTCAGTTACGTCCTGCAGCAAATTGGTTCACTGTGGGTGCTGGTGTTATTGTACCTGACAACGAGATTGACGTAACTGCCAATTCTGAAAATGGAAACTATGAAATTAATAATACTAACTATAGTCAGGGCGGTACAGATGATGTAGGTACTTTAACAGGTAATCTAGAGCATCGTAACAAGCTTGCGCCATATGCAACTATCGGATTCCGTCCTAATATCACTAATAACTTCGGTGTGTTTGGCGAGTTGGGTGCAGCTTATCTAGGTAAGACTGATGCTACAGTAAATGCTAGTGGAACTGACACCAGAGGCGCTGCAGCTGCTGCTCAAGAAGAGCTAGAAAATAAAGATTATCTTGAGTGGTTACCAATTGTTAAACTAGGTGCAACTTACCGCTTCTAATTTACGGAAATCATTAAATTCTGTAAACAGTTCAGTAAGTTAAAAAAGAACGACCTTCGGGTCGTTTTTTTATGTTCAAAATAAAATATTGGTCAAAAGTAAGAATACTAGGCTAATAAAAGGCCTTTAAAAAACAACAACCGTTTGTTGAAAAGGTAAAATGGCAATTTGATAACCCGTTTTGCTATCGTTAATTATCACGGGTAAACGATTGTCTCGATCGAAACTATCCATCAGCGCAGGAATAAAAGAGGTATAGTCCATTCCTAAGCCTTGCGCTAGTTTATAGTGATAAATTTTAATAAAGCTCTCTTTGAGCTGCCATAAATACCTAGAGATGATGACTCGTTGTTCTATGGGTAACTCAGCTAAAATAGCAATTTCAGATGGATGATAAAAGCGCTGAGCGACATGCCATGCAACATCTTGGGTTTCGATATCAATGCCAACTGTGCGTCGATGACTAATAACGACAGCGACCTTGTCATTTAGCCGACTGTTCCCTGAATGACTGAAGCACACATAATATCTGCTACTTTCAAGTCGATAAGGGAATTGGCAGTCATCTAACGTGTCAATGATACTGAGCTTAGAGAGTAGGCCTTGCAATAGCAAACGAACCCCATTACGTTGTTGTTGTCGCTTCTTGGCTGCATTTTTTATCGCTGACAATGGGGTTTGAAACGAGCAGCGCCGCCAATAAAAAGCGTGGAGCTCAATCGGGTGGGAGCAAAATATATTAGGTGCCAATGGCTGACGCGGTTTGGCCCATAACCTTAAAGTTAGCTGTGAGCTAACTTGCGCAGTTGCACACCATGTCGTAGGATCAAGCTGGGTATAGTGGATATGACGTAAGGTCAGATTTTGCATAAGTTGTTTGTATGAGTAACTATAATTGTTTGTATGAGTAACTATAAGAAGGGTTAAGGAAGGGGTGTTGATAGCGCCATTATTCTATTACGTTTGGTAAGAAAATATCAGCGCTTTTAAATGTTTTAAATGTTTTAAATGAGTCTGAGCCAATTGTTAAGAATAACAACCCATTAAAATTGCTTAACTTAAAAAGCCCAGCAATATAAGTATTGCTGGGCTTTTTTGATCAAGAGGCATTACCTGTGCTTAATAGCTATTAGTAAGACAGCTCAGCACGGCGATTTTGTGCATAGGCTTCTTCAGTCGTACCGGCAGCAGCAGGACGCTCTTCACCGTAGCTAATCACACGGATATTACTAGCAGAGACGCCTTGGGCAGCAAGATAACCACTGACAGACTGTGCACGGCGCTCTCCCAATGCCATATTGTATTCACGGCTACCGCGCTCATCGGTATTACCCGCGATAAGCACGCCAGCATTTGCATTTGAGCTTAACAGGTTAGCGTGTTGATTCAGTATGCTTGCTGATTGTGAGGTAATCTCGCTGCTATCAAAAGCAAAATATACCACGGCTTGTAAATTATCAGCGGCATTAATAATGGCATTTTGATTATCCACAATGACCGCGCCCGTATATCCTACTTGACCACTTGGAATACCTAAAGGCGCAACGACAACTTCAGAAGTTGCACGTTTGGTAGCACAACCGGTAGTTAGCGCTACAGCACCTGATAATACGGCAAGTGCAGCAATTTTAGCGAAACGATTCTTTGACACAGGGCTAGATAAAACGACTTGAATAGACATGACGAGCTCCTAAAATTTTAATCAAATTTGTTATTCTTAAACTGCATATAGTAAAACTTAGGCAATTGCTACTCATAGTAGAACTAATGTTACGTTATGTAAATAGCATTACTGTAAATGATGTCAAAGTTTGCTTGTTATTACCATATATAGTTGGCAACTTATATTAGGTCTGATTATCCTTCTGAATCATAACGTCACCCATTGCTTATTATTCAGAGAAGATTTTGCTTCGTTAGATTGCTAATCTAACGAGAATGAAGGAAAAAAACAAGGTTTACTAGCAGAGATCATTAATTAGAAGTCATCGATAAAAACGACTACCATCGATGTTTGCCCCAGTTTTCAGGATTGGCCCAATAATCGGCGTTAAGCCAATTTGGCAGTTGTTTATAATCGTATAAATTAAACTGCCAAAGCGTCAATGATGTCGACGATTCCATTGGGTTAGTGGCATTGCTCAACATGGAAGGTTGCTCGCTCAAGATATCAAACGGGGTAAAACCATAAGCCCGTAAGTCTATGGTACTGTCAAGGGCGATAAGCAGATGCGTAGCATACAGATCACGATAGCCCATCAGTACTGGAATATACTGCTGTAGTAGCTCTTCTGATAGCGTGGGCAACCAAAAACAGGCAAGCTCATAACGGTCAAATACCTGCTGTTGAGCAAGGGCTGGCAAGGTAGATAAATGCGAGCTACTCGCCTCACTGTTATTTTTGTCATCTGTGTTCTGGATCAGCTGGGCGCGCCGCGCTAACATCTCAGCTTTGTCTTGTACGATCCACAACAGCTCTGCAGCGTTGTCCTGCTTATGATCAGTCGTGTCTGTATGGTCGCCAGTATCTATCGGTGTTTTGGTGATCGATGGCAGTAGTACCTCAACATAGGCTACCAATAATGGCAGAGTAATATTGGGAAGGTTGGTAGGGTGGTTCATCATAAAATAGGCCGTTTATTCAAGGTGGGTCACCAGTAAGTCTATTAAATCATTTTAAGCCTTATAAACCAATGAATAACACACACTAATATTATCCTCGTACCTAATAGTTATCGTCTCGATATGGTCGGTTTGCTTTAAAACGGAGACAGTGTGGCTGGGATAAATTAACATACCTATTCTAGTCGCTACTAATTATACTCTGCCACTACAGTTGTTTGTGGGGTTCAACGTATCGAAACTTGAGTTGCCATCTGTATAATAGCTAATAAGTTCGATGTTGTTGACATTTGCTCTTGAAAATCTCGCAACTTAGGTCAAGGTAGCGGGAAGGCTAACTATAATTAAACTTAACTTATTAGCCAAGTTCATATACCTTTAATACAAAATAATTCTTTGCTAGTACACAATAATAGGAATAACCATGTCTATCGCTGAAAACGACGCCCAAATTATCAATCCTGAAATGCCTGATGCACCGCTACATGCTCCTAACGAAATGAATAGCAAAATTAATCTACAAGACTATAAGCCTCCAAGCTTTGATGTAGATACGGTTGATTTAGATATCAAACTGTTTGACGACTATGCGCAGGTAGACAGTACCCTGAGCATGGTGCGACAGACGACCGGTGAGTTGGTACTTCATGGTGATGAAGAGATGGAGTTGTTGGCGATTATACTTGATGGTGCGCCGCTTGCGCCTGAGCGATACCAGCAAAATGCTGGCAAGTTGACGATTACCGATGCGCCTGATAGCTTGACCTTGCAGCTACAAGTACGAATCTGCCCGCAAACCAATACCGCACTTGAAGGTCTCTATATGGCAGGCAGTGGTAGCGATACCATGTTTGTCACTCAGTGTGAGCCAGAAGGCTTTCGCAAGATTACCTTTTATCCGGATCGTCCTGATGTGTTAGCGATATTTACCACTCGTATTGAAGCGGATAAGCGCTATCCAACGCTCTTGGGCAATGGTAACTTGGTCGAGCAAGGCGATGTGCCAGACACCTCAGACCGCCATTACGCGATTTGGCACGACCCCACGAACAAGCCAAGCTACCTGTTTGCTTGCGTGGTTGCCGATTTGGATGTGCTCACTGACTATCATACGACCAGCGAGGGACGTGAAGTCACTCTAGAGCTGTATGCTAAATCAACCGATATTGATAAATGTCAGGTCGGTATGCAGGCATTAAAAGATGCGATGGTCTGGGACGAGGTCAATTATGGCCGTGCTTATGACTTAGATCGTTATATGATCGTGGCGGTCAGTCAATTCAATATGGGTGCGATGGAAAATAAAGGCCTTAATATCTTTAATACCGCTTGTGTCTTATCGAGTCCAGAGACCACCACAGATGCCCGTAGCTTCAATGTCAAAGCCGTCATTGCTCATGAGTATTTTCATAACTGGACCGGTAACCGTATTACTTGCCGCGATTGGTTTCAATTATGCCTAAAAGAAGGCTTTACCGTCTTTCGTGACCAGTCCTTTTCAGCAGATCAGCAGTCAAGTGCGGTACAGCGCATTGATGATGTAGCGACCTTGCGTGCGCATCAGTTTGCAGAAGATGCTGGGCCGCTGGCGCATCCGGTACGTCCTGAGAGCTTTGTTGAGATTAATAATTTTTATACTACGACAGTCTACGAGAAGGGCGCAGAAATTGTGCGTATGCTGGCCAATACTTTAGGGCCAGACAATTTCCGTAAAGGCACGGATGAGTATTTTCGTCGTTATGATGGACAAGCGGTAACGGTTGAGGACTTCCTATCGGCACTAAGCATTACTGATAGTAAGATTGAAGATTTTATTGATTGGTATCGTCAGCCGGGAACGCCAATGGTATCTGGTCATCAAGACTATGATAATGAAACTCAAACCTTAACCATTACTCTAAGTCAGAAAACGCGCCATGTTGCTGGATTTGATGCGCCAAAGCCGCTACCGATTCCAGTGGCGACCGCGCTATTTGATAAAGAGACGGGCAATATTATCACTGAGCGGTTGTTGATGTTAGATCAAGCAGAGCAAACCTTTAGCTTTGATAATGTCGCAAGCGAGCCTGTGGTCTCACTGCTACGCGATTTTAGCGCGCCGGTACAGCTAAATTATGATTATCAAGATGAAGATTTGGCATTTTTATTGACTCATGAGACCAACGGCTTTAACCGCTGGCAAGTAACTCAAATGCTGGTGAATCGTATTTTGCTACAAAACTATGGTTCTGAACGGGGTTCTGAAAGCAGCCCTGAGGTATATCTACAAGCTTTGGCTGAGACCTTGCCACAACTGGCCGCTGATGATGCCATGCTGGCTGCGCGTTTGCTTGATATTCCATCGCCACAAGAGCTAGCATCAGCTATTCATCAAAATTATGATCCTGTGCTAATCAAGCAACAACGAGAAGGCTTGTATAAAAAAGTTGCTGAGTCACTAAAAGATCAATGGACCGTATTATATGAGCAGCTACCGCTACAGTCCTATGAAGACAGCTCTGAAGCTCGGGGAACACGCGCTCTGCGCAACGTAGTGCTCGATATGGCACTAACCGCAAAAGTAGCGGCCGCACCTAAATGGGCGCAACAGCAATATGACGCTGCAAGCTGTATGACTGAACGCTTTGGCGCTCTAAAAGCCATGGTTAATCATCAAGTTGCAGGCGCTGATGAATACTTGGCAGATTTTTATAAACGTTTTCAAGCCGATGATTTGGTCATTGATTTGTGGTTCAGTGTGCAAGCGTCCGCTGAGCACGTTAGCACGGATACTATTGAATCCTTGCTTACTCATAATGACTTTGATTGGAGTACGCCCAATCGCATACGCTCAGTGATTAGTGCCTTTACCGCGCAGCCAACCGTGTTATGGACGCCAGAGGGTCTGGATATTTACATCGGTGTGATTAAAAAGTTGGACGAGTCTAATCCAGTCGTCGCTTCACGGCTTTTACAAGTGTTGGCACGTTGGTATACCTTAGTTGAGCCACGTCGTCAAATGGCGCATGATCATCTGCTAAAGTTGCAGCAGACTGCCACTTCTAAGCATGTTCTTGAAAGTTTAGACAGTGTGTTGAGTGCAGCAGGGGTATAGCCTGTATTGAAGAAGTATTTAATTCAATAAGACATTAATCATTCAATAAGACATTAAACTAAAAAAATCCCATCTGTTCGCAGATGGGATTTTTTTAGTTTTGAGCTTTCAATAAAGACTATTGCAAAGGCGATCAGTAATAACGTTTAACGATTTGGTAGGACATCTTTTACCATATCACGTAGGTTATGTATCGCAGTAACAGTACTGTCCCAGTCGAGGCAACCATCAGTAATTGACATACCGTATTCTAAGGCATCCAAATCAGCGGTTAATTTTTGGCTACCGCCTTTAAGATGGCTTTCGATCATCATACCGATGATAGATTTATTACCGTTCTGAATTTGCTCGGCAACGTTGTTAATGACCATTGGCTGCAGGTAGGGGTCTTTACCAGAATTAGCATGACTTGAGTCGATCATAATCTTGCCACTGGTTTTGCCTTTAGCTAGTGCGTTTTCTACTTCTTCAACAGCCGTTTCATCGTAGTTAGGTTTGCCATTACCACCGCGCAATACTACGTGGGCGTAAGGGTTGCCTTTGGATTTGATGATACAAACCTTACCGTCTGATGACAAACCCAAGAAGCTATGGCCAGCTTTTACCGCTTGCATAGCATTGACAGCGACGGTCATGCCACCATCCGTACCATTCTTAAAGCCTACGGGACAAGATAAGCCTGAACTCATTTCACGATGAGTTTGGCTTTCAGTAGTACGTGCACCAATGGCTGACCAGCTGATCAAGTCTTGCATGTACTGCGGGGTATTGGGATCCAGTGCTTCGGTCGCGCAAGGCAAGCCTTTTTCATTCAAATCAATCAGTAGCTTACGAGCGGTACGCAGACCTTTTTCGATATCAAAGCTGTCGTTCATATCAGGGTCATTGATCATGCCTTTCCAGCCGACCGTGGTGCGCGGCTTTTCAAAATAAACGCGCATCACCACAAAAATAGTGTCTTCAACCTCTTTTGCCAATATGGCTAAGCGGTCAGCATATTCGTGTGCTGCCTTAATGTCATGAATAGAGCAAGGGCCAATCACCACAAACAGCCGCTTGTCTTTACCATCCAAGATGTTTTGAATGGTATTACGGCCTTTCAAGACAGTATTATAGGCAGGTTCTGTCAGGGGCAGCTCAGTTTTTAGCTCAGCGGGAGTAATCAAAGGGATGAATTGTTCAATATTCACGTCATCAATATCTGCGTTATGAGTAGCTGGTGTGGTCATGATTATACGTCGTTTAGCTAATTTATAGGAATATTCATTATGCGGTGAAAAAGGCCAGTTGACAAGGGTAGTCGACCAGTTAATTAACTGATAACTGGAATGAGGAAACTAAATTTTCGTTATGCTTGTTGGTTATTGGGACATTGAGTCAAATTTTTGACTGTTATTTTCTGCTTGATTCGTTGACTGTCTATTATCTATTGAGGTACTTTTTAAGCGGTCATCGGTTGCTCATAACCCTGCAATTTGGCTATTTGTATCGTCGTCACGTATGATAGCGATATAAACAGCATGACGCTAAAATAAGCAGTCATGCTTAGGGTAATATCCGTTATCGCCTAACAACAAACTGCTTGTGCTATATTTTATGTTGTCCATTATGCTTTGTTACTATTGAGAGCTTGTCATGACAGATTCTGCTACCCCTCACAAACCTACTGATTTAACCTACCAAACCCATGCTCATGATGACCTGCAGCAGGTAACCGTCGCGCCGCTAGTGATTGGGATTGTCGCAGGTGAAGTGTCAGGCGATAGCTTAGGTGCAGACTTTATGCAGCAAATGAATAATTTGCGTGATGATATCGTTTGGGTAGGCGTTGGTGGTACGAAAATGCAGGCACAAGGTCTACAAAGCATTTTCCCGTTATCACGCTTAGCAGTGATGGGTTTAGTGGAAGTATTGGCGCAATTACCTGACTTGCTTAAAGCTCGCCGTGAGTTGTTAAAAGCTTTTAAGACTGCTCATATCGATTGGTTTGTCGGTATTGATGCGCCTGATTTTAATCTACGAGTCGCCAAAAAACTCAAGCCCCAAGGCGTGTTCTGTGTACAGTATGTCAGCCCGTCAATATGGGCTTGGCGCGAGTCACGCATACACGGTATTAAGGAAGCGACCAATTTAGTGCTGTGTCTATTTCCATTCGAGCTATCGGTATACGAGCGTTATGACCATCCGGCGATATGTGTTGGGCATCCGCTACTAAGAACTATTGATCAACAATTAATAGACACACCGACCAATCAGCTGCGTAGTGAGTTGGTCTGGCACAACGATGGTCTACAGCAATTTTTTATTGAGCGTTTCGATGAGGTCAGCCAGCTAATTTGTGTGATGCCGGGGTCACGGCGCGGTGAAATCACAGCTATCTTGCCACTGATGCTCGATGGCATTCAAAAGCTAATATTACTAGATCCTAAGCTATGCTTTATCATTCCAACGGTGGATAAAAATCATCAATATATCGTCCAAGATGTGATTGATAAGCGCTCAGAAAAACTGCGAGCGGCCATTGTCGTGGTCTACGATGACAGTCAGCCTGCCTTTAGCCAACAAGCAATGGCAGCATCAGATATGGTCATGCTGGCCTCGGGCACAGCCACACTTGAAGCTATGCTCCTTGAGCGTCCGATGGTAGTCATTTATCAGTTAAATCAGCTGACCTATCAAATTGCCAAACGCTTGGTAAAAGTGCCCTATGTGGCGCTCCCTAACATTCTAGCGGGTAAGGCGATTGTCCCTGAGCTGATTCAAGAGCAGGCGAGTGGCGAAAATATCTGCCGGACGGTTATGCAGCTGTTGCAGCCGCGCGCTTATGTGGAGCAATTAAAAACCCTTGCTAGCACCAAACAAACACTACAGCAGCAAAGCAACCACGACCCGGCTAATAGCGTGATCGAGCAATGGTTTATTCAGAACAGTCGTTAATCAAATTAATAAATAAGAAATTATAAAGTTATGAGTATTGAGACCTGTCCAGAAAACCGTATTATCCCCATTAATAGCGTTATTGAATACCTTGATATTAAAGGGCAATACATTCATTTAGCTGCACCCGTTCATTTGTTCGGTCAGCTAAATGTCTCTGAGCTATTAGCTCAACATCAAATAAATACAGAGCAAGAGTCAGATGGGCAAGTGCTACAGCTTGGTGTTGATGAGGCAGGGCGCGGTCCATTGCTCGGCAGCGTAAATGTTGCCGCAGCGCTATTGCCAATTGCATGGTCAGGGCTAATCGAGAACCAGCCCTTAAAAAATACACCGCTCGCTATTCTCACGGACTCCAAACAACTGAGTGAAAAAAAGCGGGATATTCTCTATCCCTTAGTGCAGCAGCATGCCGTAGGATATGTCGTTGCTGACATTCCAGTGGCAGTGATTGATCAGGTCAATATTCTACAAGCGACCATGCTAGGCATGCGCTTGTGTACAGAAGCGTTATTAGAGGTGATATCCAGTCAGTTTGACGTTATAAAAGATACGACAAGGGCGACTCATCGCGTCCAAGCGCAGATATTATTTGATGGCAATCGCTGTCCGGAGCTGGATTATGCAAAGCTTGCTGCATTGGGTATAGATAAATCAGCTATTGACTGTCAAGCGTGGGTAAAGGGAGATGCGCGACATACCAGTATTGCCGCAGCCAGTATTTTAGCAAAAGTCAGCCGCGATCAAAAGATGTACCAGTTGGACGCTCAGTATCCACAATATGGTATTGCCAAACACAAAGGTTACCCAACCCGTGCGCATGTGCAAGCTATCGATACCTATGGCGTGTTGCCTGAGCACCGCCGTAGCTTTGCCCCTATCAAAAAAGCACTGGAAGAGAAATAATGAATAAAAAACAACCTGTTCAAATCAAGGACTGTTTATAAATAGAACAATTTTCTGTTGTAACTAAGCCATCATATGTTTATAGTTTAGGTGTAAGATACATTACAGTGATATTGGTTTACTAATTTTAACGTTTTATATGACCGTTTTATAACTGGAATTATTATGTAAAGTATTTTTTCATAAAGCAACAGGGATGTATAGCTTAATTACATGGCCAATCATTTTGCTGCTAACTTAAAACATTAGAGGATAAGTGATGACTATCAAACCGTTAGTAAAGAGTTTAAGTGCGATAATGTTCTCAACGCTATTGTTGACTGCTTGTGGTGGCGGTGGCGGGGAATCGGATAGTAACCCTACATCAAATGAGTCGTCGGAACCAGTTGTCTCAGAACCCATAACTTCAGTGCCAATAACCTCAACGCCTGATAACTTGTCCAACTGACAATAATGCACAAGCTGCACTAAGCGCAAGCAACAAAATCAGTATTGCGCGTACCAGTTGTGGTCTCAAGGGCTTGTCTGTTGATACAGCACTTGGCGATATTGCTATCAAGCATGCCAACTATATCAAGCACGTATTTGCTAATTCGTCACCAACGAGCTTTAACGCGCATGTTGAAAATAAAATCAATGATATTGCTGACGTTACCGGTAACAACAATCCGTTTTTTGGTGGTTCAAGTTTCGCGAACCGCTTGTCCAATGCCCAATATTCTAATGCAGATTTTGGTGTAACTGAGAACATCGCCCAGACGATTTATTTTAGCTCAGCAGGCAATATTGTCGCGCCAGACGTTGCTGCCATCTCGATGACGAAGTCTTTGCTTGCAGCGCCTTACCATTTGCGCTCTTTAATGATGCCAGGCTCAAGTTTGAAAGGGACAAGTATGGTTGCTTACAAGCCAAATGGTAAAATCCAACCAATAACCAAGGCTATGTGTTGGTCAGTCACGCTTCGGCGACACAAGCGACCAAAGACAATACGGTTTCAGGTATCTTTACTTATCCTTGCCAAGATGTCACGGGTACTGTGACTGCGCTATATAACGAGACGCCTGATCCGGTTAAATACACTGGCCGCAACTTGCGAGTCGATCCTATCGGACAGCCTGTCTATATTAGTATGCCATCGGCCAGTAAGATTAAAGTTAGTAACGTAAAGTTCCATGATGTACAGCGCAACATAGATGTACCGATTCAATTGCTTGATTTTGATAACGATCCGTATGTAAATACTAATTATGAGCTACCAGCGAACGAAGCCTTTATTCTACCGATTACTGATGCGCTCAAAAGCTGTGAAAAAGGGACTAAAAAAGGTGGAAACTGCGGACTTTATGGCAATGGCGAATATAAAGTCAGCTTTGATATTCTAGTAGATGGTGCGAACTTAGAAACGAAGCAATTTACGTTTAAAATAGGTCGTGTGAACTACTAGTTAAAGGTAACTAAGCCCAACTAAGCAAACCTCACCTTGCTTAAAAAGATGAATTTGGCTGCTGTAGAAACTTTTTTTCTTCAGCAGTCGATTCTCTATCTAATACTTCATTGCGATGTGGATAACGCCCAAACTGCTCAATAATATCTCTATGATGATGTGCAAACTCTAATGTATTCTGATCATTCAATTGCTCAAACAATGGCAAGTAACGTTCATGGATCGTAAGCGATTCAGAGTGCATAAATGGTATGATGATAAATCTGCGCCATTGCATGGGTAGGTTATTGAACTTTGGCTGCTGAATCGCTTCTTGTGCCAGTACCAGCGCCATATGATCTTGCTCAAATGCTGCTGCTTGCCCGCGACATAGATTACGTGAAAACTGATCTAACACAATAATCTCAGCTAAGCGTCCAGCTAAGTCAGTAGTTGAATTATCACTGGTTGTATCAAGAGCTGACGGCTCCTCAGTACGTCGCCAATGCGCGCACTCCCCCTTTTTTGCTGCCTGCCATATCTCATCAAACTTATCAGCGATTGTCTGATCAAACTTATCGTCTGCCAAAAACCAATACGGCTCATTATCCTTATCAAACCAAAAGTCTAATACAGCGTGGGCATCAGAATGAAGGTAGTCTAAGTTAAGATTAGTTGAATCAAGCTGGGTTAAATCAGGGTTATTAAATGAGGTGGAATAATCGGTTGATAGAGACATAAGCTATTCTATTTATGAAGAGTTTGTACTACTATAGCGCAATTATTCAGTTGCGTCAGAATACTGGATTAATTAACTATAATACGTAAAATCCATTTATCTCTATGATCATTGCTATAACCGTTACCACGGTTATGCCTCTCACCACTATTAATATCGAAAGTTATTAGGTTATTCATTATGAATGCATCATCTACTGTAAAACCGATAAACGTACCAACCCCTTATTATTTGCTTGATGAGGCCGCAATTGTGGCTAATATGCAGATTATTGCTCGTCTATGTGAGCTATCCGGTGCGAAGGCGTTATTGGCGTTAAAGTGCTTTGCTACGTGGGGCGTATTCGATGTCATGCAGCCGTATTTGCATGGTACGACTTCATCGTCACTCAACGAAGTGCGACTAGGATATGAGACTTTTGGTAAAGGCAAAGACACAGGTAGTGACAGTGAAAAAAAACCCCAAAAAGAAACCCATGCCTATAGTGTCGCTTACAGTGCTGACGAAATACCTGAAGTGCTCAGCTATGCCGATAAAATTATTTTTAATTCCATCTCACAATTAAATGCCTTTAAAGACCAAGCGAAGGCACAAGATATTCCAGTAGGGTTGCGGTTGAACCCTAAAACCAGTAATTCGTCGTTTATCATTGCTGATCCTGCACGTCCATTTAGCCGTCTTGGTGAGCATGACCAAGCCAGCATTGCAGCGGTGTTGGGTGATATCACTGGGGTCATGATTCATAACAACTGCGAGAACGATAGTTTTGAATCCTTTAGTAACAGCTTGACTGATATCGAAGCTAAGTTTGGGGGCATTTTAAAACAGCTAGACTGGGTCAGCTTAGGCGGCGGCATTCACTTTATTGCGCCTGATTATCCGCTTGAGCAGCTTGCGGAACGTCTAAAAATCTTTAGTGAAAAGTATGGCGTGCAAGTTTACTTAGAGCCAGGTGAGGCCAGTATTCATGGCACTGGCACGCTGGTAACCACGGTCTTAGACACCTTGCATAATGAAAAAAATCTGGCGGTAGTTGATGCGTCTATTGAAGCTCATATGCTTGATTTACTTATTTACCAAGAATCAGCGTCAATAGTGACTATTAATAGTAAGCCAATTAATATCGCGCCTGTTAATATCGACCACACTGATAATGCCTCAACCACTGAGCAAGCTGACACATCTAATAATACGATTGTCTGTGGTCGCTCTTGCTTGGCAGGCGATATATTCGGTGAGTATGCGTTGCCGACTACACTAAAGATAGGGGACACCATCGCTTTTGGTAATGCTGCTGGCTACACGATGGTTAAGAAGAACTGGTTTAATGGCGTTAATATGCCCGCGATTGTGATTCGCCGTCTTGATGGCAGTATTAAGGTTCAGCGTGAGTTTGATTATCAAGATTACAAAGCCAGCTTGTCTTAAGGTTGCAAGAGGTTGCCAGCTTTATGATTGGCACAGATAGCAAGCGTTTTACTGATTCGCTAATTATTGCCGAAAGGTGGGTAAAAATTGTTATAATTGTCACGGGCAAAAGCAGATGTGGTTGCTCGTCGGGTGCGTGGGTTTTCCTCGGTCTTCCTTTTTAATTCACGCATATCATTCACTCGTTTCTGTTTTGAATAGCCTCTATCGTAATGGCCATAGGCGTCAACAGGAACACAAAGGAGGATTGTTGTATTGAAATCAACTCAACATACCAAGAATACCAATCAAGCTAAAAAAGATGTACTTATTATCGGTGCAGGTGGCGTCGCGCAAGTGGTCGCGCATAAATGTGCGATGAATAACGACGTGCTTGGCGCGATTCATATCGCCTCACGCACGCAAGCCAAGTGTGATGCCATCGCCCAAAGCGTGCACGACAAGGACAGCTTTAAACAGCCCGCTACCTTACATACGCACCAAATCGATGCCATGGATATTCCAGCGCTGATACAACTTATTGGTGATACTGGCATTCAAATCGTCATCAATGTAGGCTCACCTTTTATTAATATGAGCGTGCTGGAAGCTTGTATTGAAACAGGCGTGGCTTATATTGACACCGCTATTCATGAAGATCCGCGCAAAATTTGTGAGACCCCGCCATGGTATAACAACTATGAATGGAAGCGTAAACAGCGTTGTGCGGATAATAATATCACTGCTATCTTAGGTGCAGGTTTCGATCCCGGTATGGTCAATGCGTACGCTAGACTCGGCTACGACATGATGGATGCAGGCTCAGTCACTGATATTGATATCATTGACATCAATGCTGGCAGCCACGGTAAATACTTCGCTACTAACTTCGACCCTGAGATTAACTTCCGTGAATTCACGGGTACCGTTTACTCTTGGCAGGACAGCAAGTGGCAATCTAACAAGATGTTTGAGGTCAAACGTACTGATGATTTCCCTGTTGTTGGTGTACAAAACAGCTATCTAAGCGGTCATGACGAAATCCATTCGCTATCAGCCAATTTAGAGGTGCCAAACATTCGCTTTTGGATGGGCTTTGGTGAGCATTACATCAATGTTTTCACCGTCCTTCAAAGCTTAGGCTTATTGTCTGAGCAGCCAGTAATGACTGCTGAAGGTCAAGAAGTTATCCCGCTAAAAGTGGTAAAGGCAGTCCTACCTGACCCAAGCTCACTAGCACCTAACTATACGGGCAAGACCTGCATAGGTGACAAAGTCAAAGGTAAAAAAGACGGCGTTGATAGCGAGGTATTTATCTATAATGTCTCAGATCATAAAGAAGCTTTCGAGGCCATGGGCAGTCAAGGCATCTCTTATACTGCTGGCTTGCCACCGGTTGCCGCTGCTATACTAGTCGCTACTGGCGAGTGGGATGCTGGCAAAATGGTCAACGTTGAAGAGCTGGATGCCAAGCCGTTTATCAATCTTTTAAATGAGATTGGTTTGCCAACGCGTATCAAAGATGCAGAGGATGATAGAGCGTTAACGTTTGATATTTAATTAGCTGTATTCTGTATTCAAAAAGCCCATCTAGCATTTTATTATCACTGCTAGATGGGTTTTTTTATGCTTTTTTCTAAGATATGCTTTTTTAAGATAGGATAGGGGAACCAATCCCGCCATTCGCTATTATATACTCAGTTAGGTGGGGCGCTGGCACGGTTTGGCACATTCAAAATTAGTGATCGTCCCGCAAGTCGGATTTTGAGCGGACGTGTTTTTTGACTGAGTATTTATTTTTATTATTATACTTTCTGTGCCAATCAAGTATAGTTGACTAATGACCTCCATTTGTCTATGTCAGACATTACTATCAAGGATGAGGGTAGCGTGTTATTGAACCCAATACCACTCACGAGCAAGGAGCGCTTTATTTATGGAATTTGATTATATTATCGTTGGCGGCGGATCAGCAGGATGTGTACTGGCAGGCCGCTTGTCAGAAGATCCCAACATCAATGTTTGCCTATTAGAGTTCGGTGGTGACGGTAAAAGTCTAGCAGTGCGTGTCCCTGCAGCCGTTATTATGATGATGCGTGACAAGCCGGTGAAAATAAATAACTGGTGCTTTAGTACCGTACCGCAGACTCACTTAAATAATCGTCTTGGCTATCAGCCTCGTGGGCAAGGTTTGGGCGGTTCTTCGGCTATCAATGCGATGATCTACACCCGTGGTAGTCATAAAGATTACGACCGCTGGGCGGATCTAGGTTGTGACGGCTGGGGATATGATCAGTTATTGCCGTACTTTAAAAAAGCAGAAAACAACGTTCACGGCGCAAATGAGCATCACGGTGGTAGCGGACCTCTGCATGTCACTGAACCCCTAAGTCCCCGCCCTATCTCTAGTGCCTTTGTTGATGCGTGCGTTGCAAATGGTATCGATCACAATACTGACTTTAATGGTACCAAGCAAGACGGCACTGGTCTGTATCAAATCACCCACTTCCATGGTGACAAGCAAGGGCAGCGTTGCTCCGCAGCGGCTGCCTATCTGCATCCCTTTGAGGACCGCCCTAATCTAACTATCGTTACGGGCGCAATGGCATCACATATCCTAATAGAAGACCAGCGGGCAACAGGCATGGTCTATCATAAGAGCGGCGAGGAATACACAATCAAGGCCCGTTCAGAAGTTATCTTGTCTGCAGGGGCATTTGGCTCACCTAAGATCTTGATGCTATCGGGTATTGGTCCTAAAGATCACTTAGAAGAACATGGCATTGACGTTGTCTATGACGCGCCCAATGTCGGTGAAAACCTACAAGACCATCTCGATGTTGTCTTTGATTACGAGGTGAATACCAAGGACGTGTTTGGTCTTGGTCTTGGCGCTGCCGGTAAATTGCTAACAGCATCGAACCAGTGGAGAAAAGATGGGACTGGGTTGTTATCTACCAACTTTGCTGAAGCAGGGGCTTTTTTTAGTGCTAAAAATGAGACGCCAAAGGACTGGCCAGATACTCAGCTACATTTTGTTATTTCTCGAGTGATTGATCATGGACGTACGCTGAAGTGGGGCTATGCTGTTTCCATTCATAGCTGTTACTTGCGACCTGAAAGTCGGGGGACAGTCAAACTGGCTTCTACTGATCCAAGCGCGCCACCGCTTATCGATCCTAATTATTTGTCTCATCCAAAAGATGTTGATTATATGCTGGCAGGTGCAGAGCGCACACTCGCTATTATGCAAGAAGAACCCATGGCAAAATACATCACTGAGGACTACGCGGCTCCTTATATTGAAAAGGACGGCTTATTGGGCTACATACGCAACAAGTCGGATACCATTTACCATCCAGTAGGTACGTGCCGTATGGGTTCTGACAGCCTGTCAGTCGTTGACATAGATCTTAAAGTTAGAGGCGTTGATGGATTGCGCGTGATCGATGCTTCGATTATGCCCACGCTAATCAGTGCCAACACCAATGCTCCGACCATCGCTATTGCTGAAAAAATGGCTGATCAGATCAAGGCTGAGCATGCAGCTGCTACTGTTGGTGTTGCTGTCCCTATCCCAGTAAAGACTGAGAATATGGCTTTTGTTTAATATTATTTTATGAAAGTATTAGGATGTCTACTCTGTAAATCTAGAAAAAGCTTTTCAGTATCTCTATATAGTACTGAAGAGCTTTTTTAGTTGATACCTTTTATTTCCTAAGCTTCGCAAGTATTGACAGACAGTCATGTGGTAAATATACGGTGAAATTATGACGTTTTTAGAGCTTAGAATACCTCCTGTATTGCAAGTTATCATTATAGCGATTGCAATGTATGGGATATCTAAAGTGTTTCCGTTGTTGCCGTTTTTTATTACTGGCTCAGCGTGGATGGCGGCTGGTCTCGCTATTATCGGTTTGTGCCTTGGTTTAATGGGGGTAGCTGAATTTAAAAAAGCGCAAACGACAGTCAATCCACATACTCCTGAAAATGCTGTAAGTTTAGTGACAAGTGGTATCTATCAATATAGTCGCAATCCTATGTATTTAGGGCTTGTTTTTATTTTGTTGGGCTTGGCATTATACCTGTCTCATATACTTGCATTTGCCTTGCTTCCCGTTTTTATTATTTACATGAGTCGTTTTCAGATCCAGCCAGAAGAAAAGATCATGACTTACAAGTTTGGCAATGATTATCGAGCTTATCTAACGCAAGTGCGACGTTGGGTATGAGATAAAAAAGGTTTTTTATCCTGAATAATGTTGCTGAATGGCATTTAGCTACTGTGATAAAAGCGTTATCAAATCCTGACTTAGAAATACTTAATACTACCCAAATGGAAGCTAGTTTCAATTTTGAGGCGTTGAGTTAGGAATGTAATACCTCACGCATTTAATATAATTCAATTATGAATAGCTAATGGAAGTAAGAAAAATGCAACTCGAAATCAACATTATTGACGCCTTTACAGATACCGTTTTTAAAGGAAATTCAGCAGCCGTAATTATCACCGATAGCTGGCTGGCTGAAGATTTGATGCCGTCAATCGCAATGGAAAACAACCTATCTGAAACCGCCTTTTTAGTCGCGGATGAGTCGAGCAACTTGGATGATCTAGGCAATAAAAACACTTATCATATTCGCTGGTTTTCCCCACTTACTGAGATTGATTTTTGCGGTCATGCAACCTTAGCGTCTGCCTTTGTTTTGTTCAAAAATAACCCAAGTTTAACAAGGATTAAATTTTTAGCAAAAGCCGTCGGAATATTGACAGTGGTGCAAACGGACGATGGTAAAATACAAATGGATTTTCCGAATACTAAGCCTGAGAAAATTGAAGATATCCCTGATAATTTACTCTCAGGACTGTCCATTGCTCCTATTGGGGTCTACCGTAATTCACAAGCGTATTTTGTTATTTATAACTCTGAGTCTGATGTACTGTCCGTGATGCGAGATAATGAGATACTTAAGCAGCTTGCGCCATTGGATGTGGTGGTCACTTGCCAGTCTGAGGCAGGTGGTTATGATGGTTACGACTTTATCTCTAGGTACTTTTGGCCAGCAAATGGCGGTGATGAAGATCCGGTCACGGGCTCAATCCATACCGGATTAGCGCCACTTTGGGCAGAGCGTTTGGGTAAAAATGAATTAGTAGCCTATCAGGCGTCAAGTCGAGGCGGGGTACTTGACTGTGTGGTTGCAGGTGATAGAGTGCTTATTTCTGGTAATGCTGTGCAGTATTTAACGGGATTTATTACTGTTTAGGAGTAAGTTGCTTTGCCTGAGTTAAAGACAGTTGGCCTTTTTATTCTCACTGCGCTAGCGGAAATCGTCGGTTGCTACTTGCCTTATCTCTGGCTGCGAGAAGGTAAAACTATTTGGCTATTGGTTCCAGGCGTGCTTAGTTTGGTTGCTTTTGTATGGCTGCTGACATTACATCCAACCGCTGTGGGCAGAGTGTATGCTGCTTATGGCGGGGTATATATTGCTATGGCGATTTTGTGGTTATGGACCGTTAATGGCATCCGGCCAACTGTATGGGATATAGTCGGGTCTGCGGTGGCGCTTTTAGGTATGGCTATTATTATGTTTGCGCCACGTAGTACCTAGTTTGATTAGCAAAATTAGCTAATAAAAGCTTGCTGATAAAAGCCTACTCATCAAAGCAATGGTTTCGACTAGCGTATTTAGGGTTTTAATATTGCAAGAGAATAGATGGTGAGGGTAATGAGATTTTGATGCTTTATAGCTAGGATAAATGAACGCGCGATAAGGCTTGTCTTGTTATAGCGAGGTAGGTAATGGCCACCTTAAGCAACTGCGGTCAGTCGTCTTTGGGTGGCCAGTTTTACTTAATGTTGTCCTAGTATACTGTTGTTGTCATCTTTCTTTGACTTTTTGGCCGCTTTCTTTTCTTTAGCGGTCAAAAGTGGTTTCTTTTTTACGTTCTTCTTACTGTCTTGACCTTTACTCATGATCACATTCCTTCTGAGGTAACCTATGAAACCTTTAACATTGGCTTGAGCCAACCTAAAGGCTGTTTATTATAAATGCTGTTTATGACTGGGCTAGGCAGTGGCTGCTGTTGTACCGCGTTGTTCATACGTAGCAAAATCAGTATAGCCTTAAGGCTAAGCAATAGCTAGCGCTAGCTACTGCCCACTAAATAGACGACTGCGTTGATAAGCGCTTACTTACGGATACATGGCAATTTGCTATAATAGGCAATGGGCCGATTATTAGGTTCGGCAAATCATTATTGTTCTTACTATTAATTGCTATTTAGCACGATGATGCTCACTGTTTTGGTTGATTTATTATTATGCGTATCCGTAAACTTTTTAAATTTGAAAATGCTCATATCGTCCGTAACTGTAGCTCTGAGCGTTGCAAGCACTCTATTCATGGTCACAGCTATCAGATTGAGCTGATCCTTGAGGCAACGCGTTTGGATCATGGACAAATGGTCTATGATTTTGGGCTATTAAAGTCGTCGATTAAAGACATTATTGACAGCTTCGATCATGCGATTTGTTTTTGGAATCAAGACGATCCTGAGTATGTTGCTGCTTGTAAAAAATTCAGCGCGCGCTGGATAAGTTTGCCAGTATCTCCGTCCGCTGAGCAGTTCTCTCGAGTGATATTCTTCTGGGCGCAGCAAATATTGCAGCAAACCCAAATGCAAAACGGTGAAGCTGATGTAGCCGTATATTCAGTGATTGCTCATGAGACTGCAACGGGTTACGCCCAATGTTTTGCCGATGATGTAGCAAATGATCAAATGGGTAAACTAGAGCTTGATGCTTTTGAATTTAGCTCGCAAGTCAGTAGTGAGTGGCATGATCCAGAGCTGTATGCCAAGCTGATTCGTGGTGAGCGTTTTGTTAATCCATCGGTGACTATGCAAGTGCAGCAGGGGCAACCTGATGTCTAAAACCGATGGAGCTGTTAATATTAATAAACAGTCGCAAACGTTAATACTGCATTCAGAAAGTGATACTCAATGCCTAGCCCAGCAATTAGCCAATTTACCGTTATCAGGTAGTGTATGGTTGGCCGGTGATTTGGGCGCAGGTAAAACTACGTTGACGCGCTACTGGCTACAAGCATTGGGCCATACTGGCGCGGTAAAAAGCCCTACTTATACTTTGGTTGAGCCTTATCATATTCAACAAGGTGGTGGGACGGTTAAACCTGTTTATCATGCCGACTTGTACCGCCTACAAGATCCAGAAGAGCTATCATTTATTGGTTTTGATGAGTATTTGGATGAGCCGAATGCACTGGTCATTATTGAATGGCCCAGCCGTGCTGATAGTTATCTGCCGCCACCGACACTATTTGTTGATATGGTTCAAACCACCAACGAAACGCGTCAAGTCGAGCTGCGTTTGTCAAAAGTAGGACAGGCACAAGGTTTAGATTTATCAACACTGAAGATTTAGTCCATTGGTAAAAACTAACACTTCAAAACATACCGCAGTGCCCAAACAAATATATGACTTCCATAATGCCAGATAATAGCCATTCTAATACTCGTATCACAAAACTATCACCGCTGCTCATCAATCAATTGGCAGCTGGCGAGGTAGTGACGCGTCCGTCAGCCGTGGTCAAAGAATTGCTTGAGAATGCCATTGATGCGGGTGCAACCAGTATTGAAGTGCGTATTACCCAAGGCGGCATGGGCATGATTGAGGTCGTGGATAACGGCGTTGGCATTCACCCCGATGATATGGTGATGGCGGTTACTCGCCATGCGACCAGTAAAGTTGCTGATATTGCCAATTTGCATGGCATCAGTACGTTAGGATTTCGTGGTGAGGCGCTTGCGGCAACGGCAGCGGTTGCGCGTCTGACGCTGACCAGTAGTCATGATGACAGTGGTATTGGCCGTCAGTTACAAGTGGCTGGCGTGTTGGCTGATACGCCGACACTGACGCCTATTGTGCATACTCAAGGTACAACGATTACAGTAAAAGATTTATATTTTAATGTACCGGCTCGACGCGGTAACCTGAAGTCTATTGGTACTGAGTTTACTCATATTGAAACGATCGTTCGTGAGGTGGCATTGGCGCGCGCGGATGTGACATTAAGCCTTTATCATGATCAAAAAAAACGCTTAACGTTATCGGCAACTTCGATTGCCAGTCCAGTTGGCAACGCAGTCGACAGTAACGATAGCTATCTACCGTTATCGCGTCTTGAACAAGCACTGGGGCTATCGTTAACCGATAATGCGTTGGAAGTAATGGTAGATTTATCTAGCCTTTCACAAGACTCAAATGCTTCAGCTGGCTATTCTGACAAACAAGCAACTATCAGCGGCTGGCTGTGGCCTGTGCTTACTGATCAGCCTTATCAGACCAAGCAAGCTTCAAATCCATCGTTACCAAAATTGCTGTATGTGAATGGCCGTTTGGTCAAAGAAGCGCTTATCAGCAACCAACTACGCCAGCTTGCAAGCAGTGCTCAGCTTGATGGTATCGGATATGCACTGTATTTTGAGCTACCCAGTCATTGGCTAAATATCAATGTACATCCGACTAAGCAGCGTATCAAAATCAGCCCATTAAATAATATCATGGCGCATTTAAGTCATTTTATTGGTCTTAAGCTTAAAAATATTAATACCAATAAAAATACAAGTATCCCGCAATCGTTAACCAGTGCAGCACCTTTTAAGCAAGGGTCAGATAAAGATGCGAATCCTAGCCAGAAAGTGCAAGCGCCACAGTCTCAATATCAACTGTCAGCTACCAATCAATCGACCAAAAAAAGATCGATAAAATTGTCAGATTTTAGTAATCATATGTCGTCAAGCCAGCGAGTAGAGTCCGCTAACGCATTATCAAACGTTACTATCAATACTAATAACAGCACCAATAACAATGTTGGCACTGATAATATTTCATCACCCTTCGGTTATTTACCTTTACCGCACTGCTTAGACATTATCAGTAACGTACCGAAGAGCCTTCAAACTACTTCAGTTTCTATAACCGAGAGCGATCATCTCTCATCATTGCCATGGTTGTTGTTTTATGGCCAAGGTCAATGTTTACTGATTGATGGACCGCGTTGGCAAAAAATTTGGCTAGAGGTGTTTGAGATTAAACTAGAAGTGCAGTTTTTAGATGAAGAACCGTTTTCTAAACAAAAACTATCTAATAAAAATGCTACGCCCGTTAGCGCAGCCATGATTAACCAACAAATAAACAGCTACGCTGAGCAAATATCTGATCAACAATTGACAGAATTTATAGCAACGCTTGAACAAGCACTGAATGCCCATGCACACTCAACTATCAATACTGAGCAGCTACTCAAAGTCATGCTATCATTCGCATCATCGTAAATTAGCACGTTGATAGTAACGACTCTTTTTTATTATAAACTGACTATACCCGTACGATTATAAAAGGCCAGTATATGCAACCACTACTATCGGATAGCTTATCTCATACTCTGGCTGATAATAGTGTGGTGTGTTTGATGGCACCGACCGCTAGCGGTAAGACCGCACTGGCTTATGAGTTGTATGACACGGGCCACTATGAGCTAATATCAGTAGACTCAGCGTTGATATATCGAGATATGAATATCGGGACAGCCAAGCCGACGACGACTGAGCTGCAACGCTATCCGCATCATTTAGTGAATATTATTGACCCTATGCAAAGCTATAGCGTGGCCGAGTTTGTCACTGATGTGGCTGGTCTTATCGATGAATGCCATCAAAACGGTAAAATTCCATTATTGGTCGGCGGTACTATGATGTATTACATGGCGCTACTCGATGGATTATCCCCTGTACCTGATAGTAACGATAATGTGCGCGAGCAGGTCGAACAATGGCGACAGGCTGAAGGTATTAGTGCCTTATACGATTATCTTGGTAAAGTCGATCCTATCAGCCACCAGCGTCTGAAGCCGGCAGATACCCAGCGTATTACCCGCGCTATTGAAGTATACCTGCAAACGGACATACCAATAAGCGACTGGCAGCGTAAGCCCAAACAGGCATTGGCGCATAATCCTAAGCAGCAGTGGCATGCACTAGCAGTGATGCCGGATCGCGCATGGCTACACGACCGGATTGCCCAGCGCCTTGATATAATGTGGCAAGAGGAGCTGGTCGCTGAAGTTATTAACCTGCTTGAGCGCTATCCACTCACGCCAAACCTGCCTGCTATGCGCTGCGTTGGTTACCGTCAGGTACTAGAATATCTGGTACATATCAAGCATCCGATATTTGAGCAGCCGCATCTAGATAAGGCGCAATTTTATACCACCTTTGGGCAATTTGATGAAACAAATGCTAGGCAAGGTCAACAAAATAATACGCTAAAACAAAACGTACACCCATTGACACCTGACAGTCAAACTGAGGTGCTTGCTTGTCATCAAATGCAGAATAAGGCATTATATGCTACAAGACAGCTGGCAAAGCGTCAGTACACCTGGCTACGTAAAGTGATCCAATTACCTAATATACTGTCAGATACGTCGATAACATCTGAGCCATTTGACACTATAAATAACACTCCAAATAGTGATGCGAGCGATAAGACAATAATAAAGTCATTTACCACGATGGCGCAGGCAAGAGACTATTTATTTTAATAATTATTCACGCTAATGATTATCTACGCTAATAACTATTTATATTAACGACTGTTTGTGGTTGAAGACTTTAGAGAGCACAGAATATTAGCGACAAATGCTTTTATGAAGAAATAAGAAAAATGAATGACAATAAATTTCAAAGTGTAAGTCATATAGCTGCTATAATTTAAAATCGTTAAAATGCTAGTTTATACAAACGAATCGCCGCCATTATCCATTAGCGCAGATTGATGATTGTTAATAAAAACTATTATAGAAACAAGTGGTTACTTAATTATTTACAATAACAAGGTATTCACGATAAAGTAGATTTACTTAAGAAGATTTAGTGCTTATTTAGATACGTTCCATTAATAAAACTTACTATTGTATCTGCCACTAATCATTATAATTAAACCAGCACTTAAAATAACGATTATTCAAATAACTATACATACAATTTAGGAGAGATTTCATGTCAAAAGGACAAACCCTACAAGATCCGTTCTTGAATTCGCTGCGAAAAGATCGTATTCCTGTGTCTATTTTTTTAGTTAATGGCATCAAATTACAAGGTCAGATTGAATCATTTGACCAATACGTGGTACTACTCAAAAATACGGTTAGCCAAATGGTATATAAACATGCCATATCGACTGTCGTGCCAGCGCGTAACCCTCGTGGTAGCAGTACAACGACAGCAACAGGTAGTAGTACGCCAGCCCAAACTACAGGTGCAGCCGGTTATCAAGGTGGCGGTATGAGTGGCGGTTTTGAGCGTGGTAGCAGTAATGCCGATAGCGCCAGTGGTGGCTTCGAAGAGCGTGGCTTTACGTCTAACCGTAGCGGCTTTAATCGTGGCGGTTTCAGTCAGGGTCAGGATCGCGGCTTTGAAGGTGGCGGCTTTGGTCAAAGTCAGGATCGTGGCTTTGAACGCGGCGGCTTTGGTCAAAGTCAGGATCGTGGCTTTGATAGCTCGGCAGACGATGCCAGCACTGAAGAGAAACCCAAAGATGAGTCTAACGACAGCTAAATAATGAGAATTAAATAAGCGCTTTATTTAAGTATTCATTATTAATGCCTCATTTATTAAAGAGAGACCTGCTACTATAGTGGGTCTTTCTGATATGAGTAGCTGTATAATTAGTGACTGCTGCTGCGCTGCTATAGATTTTGCGCTATATTATTAATATTTACTATAATATAGTAAAATATGTCATTGATTCATCACAAGCATTGAGCCGACCCATGATTGAACGTCCATGTAATCTCACTCACGACCAATTTATCAGCACGGCTATTGACGCTATCAATACTGAAAAGGCAGCGCTAACATTATTGACTGAACAAATAGATGATCGGTTTGCGCAGGCCTGCGATATTATTTTGGCTTGCCAAGGTCGAGTAGTGGTAACAGGCATGGGTAAATCTGGGTTGATTGGCCGCAAGATAGCCGCTACCTTCGCTTCTACCGGGACGCCCTCTTTTTTTATGCATCCGGGTGAAGCAGGTCATGGCGATTTGGGGATGCTGGTAAAAGGTGATGTGCTGCTTGCCATTTCAAACTCTGGTGAATCGGATGAAATTAGGATGCTGTTGCCAGTGGTCAAACGCTTGAGTATTCCGCTGATTAGTATCAGTCGTGATCAGCGCGGCATGCTACCTCGGGCGGCTGACATTGTGCTGACACTGGGGAAGTCGCAGGAAGCGTGTCCACTAAATCTAGCGCCCACCTCAAGCACTACATCTACTTTGGCATTAGGAGACGCGCTGGCAGTTGCATTAGTACATGCCCGTGACTTTACCTCAGAGGACTTTGCGTTGTCGCATCCTGCGGGTGCACTTGGGCGGCAGCTATTGACGCAAGTTGAAGATCTAATGCATACCACTTCAGAGAACCTGCCATTAATCAATCAGCAAGTCCCATTACGAGAAGCCTTATTTATCATGTCCGCTGGACGTTTGGGTATGACGGTCGTGACCGATGAGGCAGAAAGGGTCGTTGGTGTATTTACCGATGGTGACTTACGCCGAGGCCTTGAAAAGGGGATTGACCTCAACACGCCGATGCGTGAGGTGATGGTGACCAATCCACGTCAAGTGAGCAAAACCATGCGTGCTTCTGATGCTCTGAGCGAGATGAACGAAAATGCTATCAGTCAGCTATTGGTTATCGATGACCAAGGAATCTTAGAAGCTATTATTACTGTGCATGATTTACTGAAAGCAGGCGTAAAATAGATAAATAATAATAATCCTAACTTATAAGAAATAATGCCTAAAAAACAGCCTTTAATAAGAGACATATTATGCAAGACTTAATAAAAAAAGCGGGCCAAGTAAAACTGTTGGTTATGGATGTCGACGGTATTTTGTCAGATGGTCAGATTGTCTATGATGCTAATGGAGTAGAGACCAAAGCGTTTTCGGTACAAGACGGCGTGGGTGTGAAGTCATTGGCGCGTTATGGTATTTTAACGGCTATTATTACCGGTCGTAGCAGTCCCATGGTTAATAAGCGTGCTGCTGAGACAGGTGTGGATTATGTGATACAAGGTCGTGATGATAAGCTAATCGCTTTAAATGAGTTGCTCTCAACCCTTGATGTCACTGCCGCTGATTGTGCTTATATGGGTGATGATTTGCCTGATATTAAAGCAATGCAAAGTGTAGGCTTTGCGGCTACCGTGCCTAACGCGCATTCAGAGGTAATTAATCGTAGTGATATGGTTACCACGCGCGCAGGTGGCACTGGTGCAGTACGTGAAGTATGTGACTTAATCCTAAAAGGTCATGGCCATTATCAAGATTTTATTGCGCATTATACGCTTGATGATGTGCAGACTCAGACCCTTAGCAATACTCAAGCTAATATACAGGATAACTTGTCGTGAATACGCGCATTCTAATCGTCTTAGCGTTGATTATTGCTGGTATCGCCGGTTGGTTTTTTCAGCAGCAAGGAGATATATCGCCGCCGATCAATACAGAAGCCACAGACGTTGATTATGAGGCCACAGATATCAAGGCGGTACAGACCAATGAGCAAGGCGAGACCGAGTATGAGCTTAATGCTGAGTCATTAACCCATAATCCGGTGACCAATCAGGATGAGATGTCGGGCATTACTATGAACTGGGAACCTTCAGATGCGCAGCGTTACCGTATTCAAGCGGGCAGTGCTACCATTAATCAGCAAACGGGTGAGTTACGTTTATTAGGTGGTTTTACCCTAATCAGTGAAGACAAGGCTGACAAGACATCAGACATCGAGCCCATTAAAGTGATTGGTCAAACGCTCAAAGGCAATACTAAATCTCGACAAGTTTATAGTGAAGCGCCCGTCAAGGTTGAACAAGGTATGAACCGGTTTGAGGCCTCTAGCATGAAAGCCAATCTGGAAACGGGTGAGTATGAATTTGGGCAGGTGGCGGTTACTTTTACCCCAGCTGACCGTCAGGATAAAGCGTTATTTTGATGGCTACAATGTCAATGATGTCCCAGATGTTCCTAATGCCTGTAAAGAATGCTTATAAAGAATGCTTATAAAGACAGATATTACGCTTTAATTTAAAGCTAGGCTTAAAGATAGCTAAGAGCATGAAGCTTGCAGACCCTATTACTAATTATAAAACGAGTAACTTCTTATGAAATTTAACTTTTTGCCTGCTTTGCGCTCACTATCTAACCGATCCATTCAAGTACCGCATGGTTTAAGCGCGTTGCCGATGGTAATGCTATTAGCGCTACCACTGTATAGTCATGCGCTGCCCTCAGATGCCAATCAGCAGATCAAATTGTTAGCAGATAAGGCTACCTATAGTGAAAGCACCGGTATTACTAGCTATTCTGGTACTGTGGTTATTACCCAAGGTACGTTCAAGATGACTGCTGATAATATCACGGTAAACTTATCACAGGGCCGCAGTATTAATTCAGCGGTAGCGACTGGACGTCCAGCAACCATGCAACAGGTCGTCACTCAAGAGAAAGGACTGGCTAAAGGGCAAGCCAATAAAATTGATTATAATGCGGTAACGGGCATCGTTACTTTAACCGGCAATGCCAAATTGGTTCAAAACGGTGCGAGCTTTGCGGGTAATGTCATTCGCTATAGCCTAAAAGCAGGCGATGTAGAAGCCACTGCTGGTGGTAGTCAGCGCGTTGAGCTGGTATTTCCACCCAGTAATAGTAACAGTCAAAGCGGCATACGTTAAACGATGCATATGGACACATGGGTAGGCATTAGCGCTTAAATTTTGTAATAGTATGAGTACGTTATGAGTGATAATAAAAACATTGACCATTTAGCCCCAACCAACAGTAATGCAGCTCCAGTCGCGCGTTTAACGATGCAAAATTTAGGTAAACGTTATGGCAAGCGCTGGGTCGTTAAAGATGTCTCATTCTCTGTTGAGCAAGGACAAGTCGTCGGGCTATTAGGTCCTAACGGTGCAGGTAAAACGACCAGCTTTTATATGGTGGTGGGTCTGGTCAACATGGATAAAGGCCGTGTTACCTTAGGTAAAATGGACCTATCCAAATATGCTATGCATGAGCGTGCGCGTGCTGGCATTGGTTATTTGCCACAAGAAGCCTCTATATTTCGCAAGTTATCTATCGAAGATAATATCTTAGCTATTTTACAAACCCGTACAGAACTGAGCGCCGCTGAGCAGCGTCAAGAGCTTGAAAAGCTAATTGGTGAGTTTCATTTAGAGCATGTCCGTAATTCGCTAGGTATGAGCGTCTCAGGTGGAGAGCGCCGCCGTTGTGAGATTGCGCGTGCCTTGGCAGCTGACCCTAAGTTTATTTTATTAGATGAGCCTTTTGCTGGGGTTGATCCTATTTCTGTTAATGATATTAAAGATGTAATTTTGACCTTAAAAAACCGTGGTATCGGCGTATTAATTACTGATCACAATGTCCGCGATACGCTAGCTATTTGCGAAAAAGCTTATATTGTCTCAGAAGGCTCTATTATTGCTGAGGGCACATCGGAAGAAGTATTAAGCAATGACTTGGTAAAAAGCGTCTACTTAGGTAAGGATTTTCAGGTATAAACTATTGAGTTAATGACAAACCCTAGCTTTGTTTTTCTAAACTTACTGGAACTCATCTTGCTCAACGTGTTTTTATGCTCAACATTCCTAGCCTGTTTCACTATAGTTGTTTGCCTTAAACAGGAATAATAACTATCCTTACGATCAATCTTTAGCCTCCCACAAACTGTTGTTTTCTCTTAAGCGGTTGTTTTTTTATAGACAGCTACCTGTACAAGTGTAGCGATATTCTATTATTCATTTTTAATGGTTACCCTGAATAAGGCTCATATACTATGGCAAAAAATAAAAGTAGCTATGTCTGCCAGCACTGCGGTGCTCATTTTGGTAAGTGGGCAGGGCAGTGTTCTGATTGTGGCGAATGGAACAGTTTAGTTGAAGCGCCCAATGTCAGCATGCCACACCACAATAAAAATACAGCAAAGCCCAATACCGGTCGTGCAGCGCCTCGCAATACGAGCAGCAGCGGTGCACCTGCGGGGAACTACTCTGGTACCCACAGTGCGGTCATGCCGCTCAATGCGGTTAGCGTCTCTTTAGATGCGCGCATGCCGACAGGGATCAGCGAGTTTGATCGAGTACTGGGTGGTGGACTAGTCGCCGGTTCTGTCGTGCTGATAGGCGGTGATCCGGGTATTGGTAAATCAACTATTTTATTACAAACAGCCACTAATATGGCCCGTGCTGATTCGTTGGCAGGTAGTGCGCTTTATGTCACTGGTGAGGAGTCACTCGCGCAGGTCGCGATGCGTGCTAGGCGTTTAGATTTACCGGCAGATCGATTGCGGGTACTGGCTGAAACCAATGTAGAGACCATTTGTGCGGCATTAACCCAAGAGCAGCCTGCTATTGCGATTATTGACTCCATTCAAACTATATATACGGATGCGATCAATTCTGCACCGGGCGGGGTCAGTCAAATTCGTGAATCTGCTGCGATTCTAACTCGTTATGCCAAGCAAACTGGCACCGCGCTATTTTTGGTTGGGCATGTCACCAAAGAGGGCACGCTAGCAGGACCACGAGTGCTTGAGCATATGGTAGATACTGTATTGTACTTTGAAGGTCAGTCTGATTCACGCTTTCGTATGATTCGCGCAGTCAAAAATCGCTTTGGTGCGGTTAATGAGCTGGGTATTTTTGGTATGACTGATATGGGGCTCAAAGAAGTAGCCAATCCATCGGCTATATTTCTAAGTCGCTATGATAAGCCGGTTGCTGGTTCCGTAGTGATGGTCAGCCGCGAAGGTACGCGTCCACTATTGGTTGAGGTACAGGCCTTAGTTGACGACTCACAAGGACAGCCAAGACGTATGGCGCTTGGGCTTGATTTTCAGCGGCTATCGATGTTGCTGGCAGTTATGCATCGTCACGGCGGTATTCATACTAGTGGACAAGATGTTTATGTGAATGTCGTCGGCGGGGTAAAAGTGATTGAAACCGGCTCTGATCTGGCCGTATTATTAGCTTGTGCTTCCAGTATTAAAGAAAAACCCCTACCATCTTCGTTAGCAGTCTTTGGTGAAGTGGGTTTATCTGGTGAAATTCGCCCTGTCCCTAACGGGCAAGAGCGACTAAAAGAAGCCATGAAGCATGGGTTCAAGCATGCTATTATTCCCAAGTCTAATGCGCCTGCCGCTAATGCTCCGCAGTTTAAAGGTATTAATGTGATTGCCGTAGAACGACTTGATGATGCGATTGAACGTGCATTTGAGTTATAGAATAAGCACTTTCATATTTTAATGAACACTAAAATAAAATACAAAAAAGCGCCCAACTCATAAGTAGCTGGGCACTTTTTAATGCTGTATAGCTAATGAAACTCTGTAAATCTAAGGCCCTGAAACGCGTTCAATGGCGACGTTACCGACACCTTTGGCAGTCATACCTAATTGTTTGGCAGCACCATAAGATAAATCTAATACACGGTTACCTGAGAATGGACCACGATCATTGACTTTTACCACTACACTTTTACCATTAATCTTATTGGTCACTTTGACATAGCAGTTTAATGGTAGTGAACGGTGAGCCGCGGTTAAGCCATTCATATCGAAGGTATCACCACTGGCCGTTTTACGACCATGAAACTTACGTCCATACCAAGAGGCTAAGCCGGTTTGCTTAAATTTACTTACGGAGTTAGATGCTACCGCCGTTAGACGTTCTAGTACGTCTTCATCATTGGTTATTTGCGCGGTATCCGTGGCTAACAGTGAGCTGTTAAGCGCTAATGATGTCGGCTGACGAGCAGATTTAACCAAGCTTGAAGCACTATCGTGCTGACGGGTGAGCTCACCAAGGACACGATCGATATGGGAGGCGTTATCTTGAGACAACGTTGCAAAGGTGGTTTTTGTTTCTACCGCATTTGCATTAGAGGCTATTGCAGAGCCAGTAAATAAACATACTGACATTGCAAGTAAACCAGATAAACGCTTATTCATAAATACCTCTATAACTTATACATTAAGACCTAACTCTAAGAATCTTAGGTTGAGCGTGGCAACACTAGACCAGTCTAACGATGCCGCATACTCTAAAGCCTCTCACTCACTTTATTATATTTTATAAATATTGAGCACTGGCTTTTATAGGTCTTAAGGTATGGTAAGTTTTTTATTTGGTTGTCATAAGTTTGCAGACGGTAATAAGTACCAGTGAACACTCATGATAGGCTTAATTATAATTAACGATATCAATAAAGTTTGTACCAGCAGCACTAGAAAACATGAACATAATTAGTACTGGTAACACGCTATATTTATCTAATAGACAAGCGGTTTTAAATTGCTAAATTAATGAAGAGTTTGTACAGTATTGCGTATAATTACTGTTAGTAAACCGTTAATTAAGTAGTGTATTTGAAAGCTCAAAATCTATCAGCTGCTAACTATACGGATAAGCTATAACCAAAATATAATTAAATGCTAACTTTCTTAGTGGCTGTGTACAGGTTGTGTATCAAAGTACAGTTAAACGAGAATAACGCAAATGTTTGTAAAAAACAAGTACTAATATCTTTCAATATGGCTTGACACTAAGCGCACTATTGAGGCAATAAAAGCGTAACTATTCGATAGATTAGCGTAATAATAACAAAGGCTTAGGAGAGGAATAACCTTGATAATATTATAATTTTTTTAAAAGGTTGTTTAAAAAAGGTACAAATAAACACTGACAACGAAGTATTGAATGGGCGTAACTAGCCTAGTTTTAAGCGTTATAATTTTTATTAAACTGTTTCTATATATTGATATCTTGCTTACATCATTCGATTAATTTACTGCTTTGAATGTTCTTATTTGATAGCTTTTGGTTGTGATTTCAAACCCAAAAGCTATTGCAGGCTCAAAGTGATTTGAAAACTATCTTAAAATCACTTTGAGCCTTAAAACGGTTATCTATCGTTGATAAAAAATAAACTAGATATAGTCAATGCTAAACAAAAGCGAGACGCAGATAAATGCATGCAGCTGGTAAACATTTTCCTACTTGTTGTGCGGCTGCGCTACTTGTTGCATCAGAAGTGATAAATTAGTTTGGTCTATGGGTATGAATTGACATTAGCAAGCCAAATCCAGCCATCAAAGTCACGATCGCGGTGCCGCCATAACTAATAAATGGCAGAGGGACGCCAACGACCGGCAAAATACCGCCGACCATGCCAACATTAACAAACACATAAACAAAGAATGACATGGCAATCGCGCCTGCCAGCAGTCTACTGTAAGTATCGGGGTGAGTGAAGGCAATGTACAACGCGCGCGATAATAGACAAGCATAAACGAACATCAGTAGCATGACACCAAATAGACCGAACTCTTCAGAGAATGCCGCGATAATAAAGTCAGTATGTCCTTCAGGCAAAAAGTGTAGATGCGACTGCGTACCCTCTAGATAACCTTTACCAGTAAGACCACCGGAACCAATAGCGGTTTTGGACTGAATAATATTCCAGCCCGCACCTTGGATATCAGCTTCTGGGTTGAATAACGTCAGTACCCGTGTGCGCTGATAATCGTGTAATAGGAACTGCCAAGCAAAGGCTACAAGCGGTATTAATAGAGCCAGCGCACCTGAGATCATCCGCCATGACAGCCCCGCTAAGAACAGCACAAAAATACCACTTGCTGCCACTAGCAGTGAGGTACCAAGATCAGGCTCTTTGGCAATTAGCAACACGGGAACGATGATGAGACCTAACGTTATCGCGACACTTGATAGCGACGGCGGTAGATCGCGCTTAGATAAAAACCATGCACACATCATCGGCATGCCAAGCTTCATAAACTCTGAGGGTTGCACACTGCCAAATCCTGGCAAATTAATCCAGCGCTGTGCGCCCATCCGTACCTCGCCAATAATGTCGACCAGTACCAATAGTACCAATCCTAAGATATAAAATACGGGGGTAAAGGTGCGATAAATATTGGGCGGCACTTGCGCCATGGCAAACATAACTGTAAACGCGACACCGTAACTGACCATCTGGCGGATAATCATACTGCTATCTTGAGTCGAAGCACTGTATAAAATCGTCAAGCCAATACAACAAATGGTTAGTAGGAGTAGGGTCAACCAAGGATCAATATGAATACGCTGCCATAGCGTCGGTTCATGACGTTGACTAAAATGATGGCTTTGGCGTGAAAAGCGGTACTGCGGGCTAGAAGACATAGGCAAAATAGGGCTGAAGAATGGCGTTAAAAAAGGGCCGTGTGAAGAAAATAACCAGCTATAAAACAGTGGTTCTAACACATTAACTTTAATAAATCATAACGAACAAAGTAACGTGATGGTAAGAAAGTAACGTAAATATGAAAATGATAAGGATAAGTGTTAATAACAAACGTGTTGTGGCTTATTAAAGGCGATAGTTTAGCCTGCTTGTTCAAAATTTGATAGTATCGATAAAATGTTTTTAGTGATAGTGGCACGCAATGATAAATGTAGAAAACTTTGCCCTTAGGCACAGTCATAACTCTGTTCATAAGACGGATAGTAATCTGCCAAAATCAGCATGGGTATCGCCTTTGAATCCCCCTATTTCTACTGCCATGAAGTCTGTCATTACATTACTTGTTTTTGCGAGTAGTGCCAGCAGCATTAGCGTTTATGCGGCCATCATAAGTGATAATAGCGAGCGCCGTATCGAAGTGCGGCATGGCAGCAGCAGTAATGCTTATATCACGCCATCAACTGCCGCCTCAGCAAACCATAGCGCTGGCGTTACTATACTGAGTGGCGATAGTATGCAAGGGCTGATCCAACAAAAACAGCGTGAGTTTGAGTTCGATGCCAAGCTATCGATAGAAGAAAGTCAACGCGTTAATATGAACAGGCGTACGCCGACTTATAACACCACTTACAGCACTAGCAATAACACCTATAACAATGCTGCCAGTACTGACTTCAATACATGGCTTAATAGCAATAGCTACCGTAGCCAACAAGTCGCTAATTATCAGCGTTATCTCAGCTCACAGGTTGGTGTGCAAAATGTTCCGCCACTCTCTCAACTGCTCACTACTGCCCGTAGCTGGGACAAATGCGGCTATGAGCCTTATCAGTTGCCACCGCAAGAGCTGTGGTCAAATGTTGTGCCCACATTACGGTTATATAGTGAATTAAAAAACCAAGGAATTCTACCGCAAAGTAGTGAGATTCGTTCAGTATATCGCAGTCCGGGACTCAATGACTGCGCGGGCGGGGCTAATGAAAGCAAACACATGACTGCAGGCGCTATAGATATCTGGGTGCCCGAATACGAGGATAACTTATGGCGACTCAGTAATTTGCAAGATAGCTTATGTCAGTTCTGGCAATACCAAGGCGAGTCTCACAACTTTGGGCTTGGGCTCTATTCAACCGGTGCGATTCACTTAGATACAGACAGTTATCGCAAGTGGGGCTTTAATCACACCAGTAGCAGCTCTGCCTGTCGCTACTAGGTTAAGCTAATATCAACGAAAATAAATCAAGCCCTCTATTAAAATGAGTCATAAAATTGATTTAAGAATATTAAAAGGAGGTTTAATAGGCTGATTAAAAAAGCACGGTTTACGATGAGGAACGGTCGAAAATTTTAAGAATAAGACAACAGTCTTTGCTATGAGCGAAAGTTATGAAAATCGAAAGTTATAAAAAATCTATGGTCGACCATAGTAAATTTCCGAAAATTAAAGGTCAGTGACTCAATAGTTAAGCGATCCAATCCCATGCATATAGTCTTGTTTAGTGCCGCTGCTTTAACCCTTTTGCTTGCTAATGCCTGTAGTCAAGAAGCATTCTCCGAACAAACGGCCGATATAGAGGCAGCGCGCACCCTACAAAAGCAACAAGATGTTGCGAATATCGAAAGCAATATTAAAAATTCTTACGCGCGTCTGGCGTCCCAGCACACTGATATCTGTCCAAAGCTACTACAAAAAGAGGTGGATAACAGTATCATTGAGCGCAGCGCTGAGATCATGGTGGACGACCATTGCGATTATTTTTTATACCCGCGAACTGGACAACATATCGCCGTTGAACTCGATGACAATCAAATCGAAGCGCTATTGATTGTGCCCACCTTACATAACTTTGCCGATGGCGATTATCAGGTTGCCTCCTATGATAAGCACGTGATTCGTCTAACCTACAACGGCGCGACCTATAAGTCTGAACGCTTCACTTATGATGTAGTAATAACCGTTACCGACTAGTGTTTTATAGCACTGTACCGCTTTCAAATTGGATTAACGCTATTTTAGAGAAGAGCAGCCTATCTATGCAAGCTGCTCTTTATATGACTTTTTATATAACTACTGATTTTTTATAGCGTTATTTATTAGCTTTCTTTTCCCAAGGATCATCTTGTCCAACCGTCACAATCAAGAACTTATCCGGCTTAAGGATATCGCGCATGGTTTGGTTTACCCCCGACAGTTGTACTTGGTCAATACGGCTCACATAATCGGTCAAGTAGCTGTCTGGCAACTCATAAAAATTCATCATTCCCAATAAACCATTAATCCCCGCATTACTCGCAAAACTCATCGGAAAGCTATTTTTTAGATTGTCTGTCGTTAGGCGCATCTCAGCGTTAGTAATGCCATTATCCAAAGTGTTATCAATCACCTCTAAACTCGCGTCAATCGCTGCTCGTGCTTTGTCATTTCGTGTCGAAAAGCCGATTTGGTAAGGGCCACGTGCTAGCATTGGACTCATAGATCCTGAAATGCCATAGGTATAGCCTAGGTTTTGGCGAATTTCGGTCATTAAGCGGGCATTAAAATCACCACCTGCTAACACATCATTACCAACGGCAAAGTTGGTTTGTTGCTGTTGTGCTTTAGAATCAGTGGCGCGCTTATCACCCAGTTGTCCCATCAATACAGTAGTCTGGGAGCTCGGAAACGGAATATGGATATGCTGTGCTTTATCGAGTGATTTCGGTTCGGGCAAAACAGTCGCGACCTTACCAGCAGATAAGTTAGCAGTAATGTCTTCAGCAAGTTTTTTAGCTTGATCTAAAGTTAAGTTACCAGTCATTGCAACAGAAGCATTGGCAGCCACTAAGTAGCGATTCTGAAAATCCGTTAAGTCCTTTCTTGCAATACTTGGCACGCTTTCAAGCGTACCGGAAGAAGGGTGAGCGTAAGGATGTTTACCATAGAGTGCTTGGTTAAAGGCAAGGCTGGCAAGACTGCCGGGGTCTTGTTTTTGTTGCTGTAATCCGACCAGTAACCGCGCTTTGTTACGCGCTAAAATTTGCTGGTCAAAGGTTGGCTTAGTCAGCATCTGGGTCATCAAATCAATAGCCGGCAGTAAGTGCTCATCGTCAGAGAGACTGCGCAGTGAGACGATAAACATGTCCTTATAAGCACTACTGCTGAGAGTGATACCTAAGGTTTCAACCGCACGGGTAAACGCATTCTCATCTAAGCTTTGTGATCCTTGCGTGAGCATAGTGGCGGTCATGTTGGCAATACCAAAGCCTTCTGAACGTATACTACCATCACGGGCGCTACCCGCATTAAAGCGTAAATCTATATCGACAATAGGCAATGCGGCCGCGCGTACAAAAGACACTGGAACGCCCGCTTTGGTTTTGAAATGTTCAATCCTCGGCACGGTCACTTGTAAAGGTTCGATGTTGTCAAGGCTGCTTAGTTTCGATAATGCTGCAATGGGTGCGTTTACATCGATGGCAGCTGTGGACGCACGATTGTCTGTCATAGCTGTCTCTGCATAAGCGGGAACAGTCAACGTTGCCAAGCCTAAAAGCACACCAGCGCTTAGACAAGACGCGCGTATTGATTTAGATTGTGTTTGCTGTATTAAAGAGGCAGGATGCTGAGTATTGTCTGTTATAAATACAGAGGTCTTGTTAGTCATATCTTTCTTCTTAATATAAGTATTATTAGAAAAGTGGCATGGCGCAAAAGCCTAGCTAGGATTAATATTGGCGCTTGTTTCTAATTATTTTCTTTAGACTTGCTTGCCTCAATTTGAGCTGCTTTACCTTTAGGCGGGATAATATTCATAACGGTTAGATTGTCTTTTACCAGATATTTTTTGCTAGCCGCTTGGATGTCAGCAACCGTTATGCTATCTAGTTTAGCAGGCAGAGTTGCCAATAATCGATCATCCAGCCCGATGGACTGTAGTGAGCCAATCATCCGCGCTTGTCCTTCCATACTGTCTTGCGCATAAATCAGTCCGGTGACCGTATTGGTCTTTGCACGGCTAATCTCATCGGCTTGGATAGGGTCGGTGGCAAGCCTGTTAATTTCAGTCATAATAGCCTGCTGCGCTTGTTCCAAGCTCACGCCTTCACGCGGTGTCGCTTGGATTAAAAACAGCCCATCACCACGATCCAGTAAGTCATATGAGGTACCAACGGTCGTCAATAACCCTTGCTCACGTATCAACCTGCTCTCTAAGCGTGCCGATAGACCCCCATCTAATACGTCTTGTGCCAATGACAGGGCATAAGCTTGTTTTTCATTATTTGCGCCAGCGGTCAGTAAACTGGGTACATTATAACCCATCAATAATACTGGTACTTCTACCGCTTGCTCGGAGCTGACCTGTTTATAACCACGGAATCCTTGTTGGCTAACTGCTGGACGCTTAGGAAGTTTGCTGGTAGATAGCTTACCGAAGTAGCGCTTTACTTGCGTTAAGACCTCTTGTGGCTCAACGTCGCCAACAATAACCAAGGTTGCATTATTAGGCGCATACCAAGTCTTATACCAGTCTTTTAATTCTGCCAGTTTGATCGATTCGAGCTCTGCCATTGGTCCGATAACGGACTCGCCTTTGGGGCTATTAGGTAAGGCTAGCAACCGAAATGATTCATAAGCTTTGGCAAGTGGATTATCATCAGTACGCTGGCGGCGCTCTTCCATAACCACTTGATGCTCTTTGGTAAATTCTTTGGCATTAAAAAGTAAGTTTTTCATACGATCCGCTTCTAGCTCTAGTGCTAATGGCAGACGATTGGCCGGAAAGAGCTCGTAATAGCCGGTATAGTCATAACTGGTAAAGGCATTATTTACCCCGCCAAATTTAGCAATCAAGCGCTCATAATCATCACTTGAAACGTTAGCCGTCCCTTTAAACATCATATGTTCAAGTAAGTGTGAGAGGCCTCCTTTATTAACAGGCTCATCCGCTGAACCCACACGATACCAAATCTGGGTCATCACGACTGGCGCGCGGTGATCTTCCTTAACGATAATCTTGAGACCATTCTCCAGTTGATACTCATGACGGCCTGACATATCTATCGCTAAGGCTGATTTATCAGTCGCATTTGATGCTTCTGACGCGGGTATGACAGGTGTCATATCAGACTGGGCTGTTTGTTTGAGGTTACTGGTTTGACAAGCAGTGAGGGTAGCGGTTGATGCTAAAGATAGGGCAAAAGTACAAGCGATACGCAGGGTTCTAGATGATGACATGGTAGGTTCTACTTATAAAAATGATGACTGAATAATGACGATTGAATATAGCAACTTTAAAATATAATGGCTTTAAAACACAGCAACTTTACATGTAGCAATAAGCCGTATTAAATAGAATTTTTTATATCAGAAATCAAAATGGCTGTTGGTTCAAGCGCTTGAAGGGTACTACAACCTACCGCCGAAAAAGACAAAGCAGCGATAATGAGCGGCAAGGTTATTTCAGTAGCTTTTCTATTTTTGACATCGTTTGATTGATAGTTGCACTTCAATAAACGTCTGCGTTTTGGTAAGCGTGAATGCATTGAAGATGACATGATAGAGTCTACTTATATAAAATAATAATTGAATGTACTAATGCCAAATCGTGCAATAACTTGCAATAATAAGTGTCATAAAGACTTATGTGCCCCAACCATTACACTAGCTGTCGGTTTAAACTCATGAGTGGTGTTACAGCCGGTAGCCAATAGGGTCATTGCCGCTACTAAAAGAATCAGGCTCATGCTGACAAGTTTTTTATTATAGGTAGATATTGATAACATAAACATTTCCTAATAAAAAAGTACTGAATAAGAGCTGGGTAAGAGTAGGCGAAGTTTAGCATCATAAAGGTCAGGTTTTTGTGTCGAAATCTTAAGCGAAGCTTTCTTGATAGATTTGTATCGTTCATTCAACAGCCTATTATTGTGTTGAATGAGCTCAGTCTGAATTATGCTAAACTAACACAAAAATTATCTCTCATTCGGATGAAGAAGATAATGGCTTTACAACCAACAAATTACTGACGTTGATAACTTTTAGGGCAAGCTTATGAATAATCCAAATAATAACAATCGCGTGGTCATCAACCTTGATGACAGTCTGGGTGATTTAGATGACGATGATATTACCTTACCCAGCATGCCGACGCAATCTGTGCCCATTGTTGACGCGGCTGATTCTCAGTCTGAAACTGAAAACTCTGAAACTAAAATACCAAGTGATAAAAGCGCGCAAGAAAAGCAACAAGACAGTCATGCTTTAAATACAGAAGTCTCAAGCGCCGATGCAGCAGAGAATATAGCCTTGGGTGCACCAATTGTGTCACCTGAGGTCAAAAGTGAGACCGAAAGTACACCACCTAGCGGCAGTCCATCACAAAGCCAATCAAACAATTCGTCACAGAATCAGCCAAAAAATGAGACCCTGCAACCTGCTATACCCATAATGCCTTTGCAAGAACAGTTGGGCGATAATGGAAGTACTCATCCTAAAAGTAGTAGTGCTGAACCATCTAAATCAAAGCCAGCTAAAGTAGAGCCAGAACAACCAGATGAGCCTCAAGATGCTCATCAAGATAATCAAGAAAGTGAGCCACAAGGCCGCCAAAAAGGCAGTTGGTTCAATCGAATGAAAACGGGGCTGAGTAAGTCACGTAAGAATTTAGCCGAGGGTATGGTCAGTATTCTCATCGGCGGTAAAGAGATCGATGATGAGTTGTTAGAAGAAGTTGAAGACCAGTTATTGGTTGCCGATATTGGCGTGAATGCGACCAATCGTATCATCAAAAGTTTGACTGAACAGACGACGCGTGGCGATTTAATCTATGCGCACTCTTTATATAAAGCCTTACAAACGGAACTGGTCGATATCCTAACGCCAAAAGTTGAGCCACTTATTATCGATACCAGTAAAAAACCATTTGTTATTTTGGTGGTTGGCGTCAATGGTGTGGGAAAAACCACGACTATCGGCAAGCTTGCTAAGCGCTTACAAGGTGAGGGTAAGTCAGTCATGCTGGCTGCTGGTGATACTTTCCGCGCGGCGGCGACCGAACAGCTACAGATTTGGGGTGATCGTAACGACATTCCCGTTATCGCTCAAGGTCACGGATCGGATAGTGCCTCTGTTATCTTCGATGCCATGCAATCTGCCAAAGCCAAAAACGTCGACGTGCTAATAGCAGATACCGCTGGTCGCTTGCAAAACAAAACCCATTTAATGGCAGAGCTTGAGAAAGTAGTACGCGTAATGCGGAAGGCGGATCCAAGCGCCCCGCACGAAGGCATGATTGTCCTCGATGCTGGTACGGGTCAGAATGCGATTAACCAAGTTGAGCTATTTAATAAAGTCGTGCCATTGACGGGCATTACCATTACTAAATTAGATGGTACGGCTAAAGGTGGTGTGGTCTTTAATATAGCCGAAACCACTGATGTGCCTATTCGTTATATCGGGGTTGGTGAGTCGATAGATGACTTGCGCGCCTTTAGTCCCAAGCAGTTTGTCGCCGCATTGTTTGAGCCGGATGAAAAAGAGTAAGGGTGGCTAAACTTATAAATTTAGCTTTTAAAACAGCGCTAATTTTGAGACAACTATGATAGTAACTACAACAAGTTTTGGACAATATAAGTTAGCGTTAATTGCAGGTGCTAATGAAAACGCGAGCCCTAAAATTGTTGCCGTTGATTGGCTGAAAGAAAGTCAGTCATGGCTTAACTCCAAATCATTTCCTAAGCTTAAAAAGCATCATAAACTTGATGATAGTGACTTCGAATTTATAGATAAAAATAGCCTAAGCATCGCTGATATGACACAAGCTCTCTTGCTTACTGCTATCGAACAAATCGATGAATACATCAATGGCAAACGCAAAGACTTTGACTTACCTTTGGATTTATCATCAGGTACCGAGTTTCAGCAAAGAGTATGGAGAGGATTGCAAACAATACCTCATGGCGAAACCATCAGCTATGCAACATTAGCACAGCGCGTTAATAGCCCAAAAGGTTTCCGCGCGGTCGCCCAAGCTAATAGCAAAAACCCATTTAGCCTTATTGTTCCTTGTCATCGAGTCATTGCTAGCGACGGTAAGCTCGGCGGCTATACCGGTGGATTAGATAAAAAAGAGCATTTGCTCGCGCTTGAAGGGGTCAAATGTAAAGGTTAGCTTTAAAGTTGAAACCAAGCATTTGAGACGTTTATTACATGAAGAAAGTGCTAAGAAGGCCAAACGTTTAAAAGCGTTTGGCCTTCTTTCTATATAACCTATTTGATAATAAATAATTTATAAATAGCGATTACTCTTCAAGCTGCGCCATCACGTCATCTGAGAAATTAACATTGGTATAAACCTCTTGCACATCATCGATGTCTTCTAACATATCAATCATTTTCATGACCTTTTCGGCATCATCAAGAGTGGTGATATCGGCGCTGGTCGAGGGAGACATAGTGACTTCGGCATTGTCAGACACGAGTCCTGCCGCATTTAGCGCATCTTTGACTGCCCCAAAGCTATCGACTTCAGTAATGACTAATAATGTCTCACCATCGTTTTCAATGTCAAGCGCGCCCGCATCTAATGCTGCTAGCATCACCTCATCCTCTAAACTGACATCATTGAAGCTAATCTCGCCGCGCTTATTAAATAAATATGCGACAGAGCCTGAAGTACCTAAATTGCCGTCATGCTTGGTGAATGCATGACGCACTTCACTGACGGTTCGGTTGAGATTGTCAGTCATGGTTTCGACTAATACTGCTACACCGCCGATACCATAGCCTTCATAGCTCACTTCTTCCGTATTATCGTTATCACCGCCACCCGTACCACGAGCAACCGCACGATTGATCGTATCTCGTGTCATATTGGCTGATAAGGCTTTTTCAATGACGGCTCGCAAGCGTGGGTTTTTATCAGGGTCGGGGTCACCTTGCTTGGCAGCGGAGACAATTTCGCGGATAATTTTGGTAAACACTTTACCTTTTACCGCATCCTGACGGGCTTTTCGGTGTTTGATATTTGCCCATTTGGAATGACCTGCCATATTACATCCTTAATATTTTGCTTGTTATTTAGTAAACTAATATAAGGGCTGCTAATAACAACCGCTTATGCGTGCTTACATCGTTTTTGTTGTACGATGACCACGCTTATTTGTGATAATGAGCTTACCTGTGCGTTAATGATTTGTATGTCGTTAAGAGTGGTTTTTTGCTACACTGTGACAAATGTTATAGGCCTATAATAACTGTCAGTGGACGATATTATAAACCACTTATAAGCATTTTGACTCGCTACACTTTTTATGCCGATTTAAACCATTCGATTTTATGAACCTATTACTGCTATGACGCTACTGATCCTATGAAGCAACCAACCGCTGAAGCCATTACTCGCCTACGTAAGCGCATTCATATTGTTATTGAAGGCACAGATACCCGTTTGGGTAAACTGTTCGATATTATATTATTGATTGCAATTTTGGCCAGTGTGGCCGTGGTGATGCTCGATAGTGTGCTGTATATGCGCTTGCAGTATGGCACGATATTTTATTATGCCGAATGGTTTTTTACTATTTTATTTACTATTGAATATACTTTGAGGCTATTTTCAGCGCCTAACCGCTTCCGTTATGTCTTTAGTTTTTTTGGGGTAGTGGATCTATTGTCCGTACTACCGAGTTATTTAAGCCTAATGTTCGTGGGCGTACAGTATCTGCTAGTGATACGTATCTTGCGTATTTTGCGTATTTTCCGAGTGCTTAAGCTTAAGGCTTATATGCAGCAAGCGGGATTTTTAGCATCGGCGCTTAAGACCAGTCAACAAAAAATCACCGTATTCTTCTTATCACTAGTATTGTTAGTAACGATTTTCGGCTCAGTTATTTATGTGGTTGAAGGGCCAGAAAACGGCTTTACCAGTATTCCACTTTCTATTTATTGGGCAGTGGTGACTATGACTACGGTCGGCTATGGAGATATGTCACCAAAAACCCCACTGGGGCAAGCCATTGCGACTATGGTCATGATTACGGGTTATTCCATTATTGCCGTACCAACGGGGATCTTTACCTCCGAGCTGGCACGTAATATGCGTCCACAGCTCAATCCAGTAACTTGCCCAAACTGTGGTAAATTTGGTCATGCATTAGGGGCCGTGTTTTGTGATCGTTGTGGACATGCGTTACATGTGTGACATACAGTCCCGCTTCTATATATAGTCATCAATCAGCGGTGATAAATCAATTTCGACACCTAGATTAACTAAATTCCAATACTGGCCGGATACGGTACGATCTAACATCATAGTGGTAGCTGATGGCTGAAACTGACCAAAGTACTTTAAAGATGTGCGCATTTGTGTGATGGCTTCGTGATGTACTTGGCTACTAGCAAAATCAAAAGCGCCGTCTTGATAGGGCATAATAGACAACGGTTTGAGACCAATCTCTAACCATTTTTGATAAAACTCGCCCGGAATATTCGTCTTATCATCTCGGCGTACCTCAAGGGCGATTAAGTCTTGCTCAAGTGCTGTCACATCACCTTTTATAGCGTGTTGAGCAAAGCGGCGGAATAATTGAACTTCACTGTCGCTATAACTGCGAACACCGCCAAAGTCATAGGCTATGACACTGCCATCGGCGCGAAAGGCAAAGTTACCTGGATGCGGGTCGCAGTGCATCCGATATAAGCCAAAAAGCTGTCCGGCGCTAAAATGGAACAAACGTTTTGCGATTTTCTGCTTAATAGCATTATCCCAGGTTGCAGCTACCGTTAGCGTTTCGCCCATCTCTTCGGTTAAGGTTAAGATCCGCTTAGAGGAATGGCTACTGATGACCTTTGGAATAATAAGGCCTGTATCATCGGCGTGAAAGGCGCCAAACACTCGGAGATTATGCGCCTCTTTAGTATAGTCCAGCTCGTCATGTAAGCTTTGGCGAATCTCGTTAAACAGCTGATTTTGTAGCTCGCGGCTCATGTTAAGAACCCCAGCAATTTTGAGTGCCATGCGTACCTGTTTAAGGTCACTATCACAGTTTGCATCGACATCGGGGTACTGTACTTTGACGACTACCTTTTCCCCAGAAGATAACGTGGCCTTGTGGACTTGCCCGATAGAGGCGGCTGCAAATGGGGTTTCCTCAAACTCAGTAAACAGTTGGTCAACAGGGGCTTTGAGCTCGCGCTCGATTTGCGCACGTATCTGCGCATAAGGCATAGGCGGCGCATCTTTTTGTAGCTTCTCTAAAGCAGTTGCGACCTCAGGCGGAAAGACGTCTTTATATTGTGAGGCAATTTGTCCCACTTTCATCACAGCGCCTTTCATCTCACCAAGCGTTTCCGCTATCTGAATACCCACATCTTGCATTAACTCTGAGCGCGCTTGTAGGCGTTTTTCTTCGTCACTAGAGAGATGCTTTAATGAATTTTTTGCCGCCTTGCCCGCAATACTTGCAGTCATCCCAGCGAGTTTCATAAAGCGTTTTCCGGACGATTTTGCCATTCATATCACCATTATTGAATTGTTCATTAAGTCGTATTTTGATTATGGAGTTGTTTTGTTACTATGACTGTCTTTTTATAAGCGCTATTTTATTACCAATATAAGCGCTAACCACAAAGTCGACATTTTTGTTAAGACTTATTTTAATCAAGCTGTCACCACTTAGCCAGTTTGCTTTAGTTACTGTTATTGGTGCAGTGAATATCAGTGCAGAAAAATTAGCCATCTAAATTTATAAGATAGGTATTGACCAGCCAATAGTCTAACGCCGTCTGATAGCCTAAATGCCCCAAACCACAGATAACACCGACCGCCACATCACTTAAATAAGACTGTTGCCGGAAAGATTCTCGCGCATGAACATTAGATAAATGCACTTCAATAAATGGCTTTTGGGTCGCCAGTAAAGCATCGCGTAGCGCGACCGACGTATGAGTGAAAGCCGCAGGATTAATAATAACCGCGTCTACTTGCGCAGCCGCTTCTGCTAACAACCCGTAGTGCTGGATGTCATCAACAAGCTTGCCTTCATGGTTTGATTGAATACAAACCAGCTCAATACCATACTGAGCGGCGCGCTTGATCAAGCGCATCTCAATATCAGCAAGGGTAGTATGACCGTAAATTTCAGGCTCACGCTTGCCCAGTAGATTAAGATTCACCCCATTAACAAGTAGCAGTTTATGGGTGAGGGCTAAGGTTGCTTTTGGATTAGAAGGGTTTGCTGGCATCGTTGACTGAGATGAGGTACTCATAATGGTCTCTAAAAACATGAAGTGATATTGGTACTCATCAATTATTAATGCATAAAAGATGCTTATATAAGAAAGGATAAACTTAATAAATTTAACCCTAGTCCTTTATCATAACAGCTTGCTGGCTCGGTTATAAAAAAATTACATCAAAAATCGACTTAGACCTTAAAAATCGCGTTAAAAGTCTTTATGTTACTAAAAACCCGTGCTATGATATTTTTTAAGCAATGAATATTGCAAGTTTGTTACTGATTTCATAATCTTAGTACCCGTTTATATGCAATGTTGCAAAGGAATTTGGGACTAGGCGAACTTTTTAGGAAGTAATATTATGTCAGCTCGTGAGAAAGGTATTGTTAAGTGGTTTAATGATTCAAAAGGCTTTGGTTTCATTCAACGTGACAGCGGAGAAGATATTTTCGTTCATTTCCGTGCGATCCAAGGTGATGGTTATCGCTCTCTAAAAGATGGCGAACAAGTTGAGTTTAGTGTGGTAGAAGGCGATAAAGGCCTTCAAGCTGAGGAAGTGAGAAAAGCAGAAGAATGATCAATACTGACATTAGCGCAGTTTAGCTATAATGTCAGCGCAAACTACTGATATACTACTGAGTCAAGCCCGTCTTATCTTACCGATGTTGAGTTTATCGCAGCGTACTCGGTAAGGTATAGACGTTAAGCTTGGCTTTTTTTATGCTTTTTAGTTTTGCATAGTCATAGTTATTTAGATACAGGCTATGCCAAGGCTTGCCATGAGCCTATCATTGGTTACTATACAAGCGGTTAATACAAAAGGATAATTTTTTGAGTAATTTTACGACATTTACTGACTTGCCACTTTCAGCGCCCACGCTACGTGCGGTGAGTGATTTAGGCTTTACCGAGCTGACTCCTATTCAAGCTCAAATATTACCGCATACCTTGGCACATCAAGATGCTATCGGTCAGGCGCAAACGGGTACCGGTAAAACGGCTACCTTTTTGCTCACCATTATGGAAGCTTTGTTAAACCGTCCTTTTGCTAGTGATGAAGAGCGCTATTTAGGCGAACCGCGCGCAGTCATTATGGCGCCAACACGCGAGCTTGCCCAGCAAATATTTGACGATTGTATTATGCTGACCAAATACACTTCGCTACATAGCATCTGTATCATGGGTGGAACCAATTACGAAACCCAGCAGCATGAGCTTGAACGTCAATATGTCGATATTTTGGTTGCAACGCCTGGTCGCTTGATTGATTTGATGAATAAAGGCATGGTCCATCTTGATCGTGTGGAAGTACTGGTATTAGATGAAGCTGATCGCATGCTGGATATGGGTTTTATTCCTGATATTAAGCGCTTAGTTGGCCGGATGCCGCCCAATACCGATCGTCAAAGTTTGTTGTTTTCTGCCACATTTAACCAAGATGTGATGAACTTGGCTTATCGCTGGCTACATGAGCCCCAGTTCGTTGAAATTGAGCCGGAACATAAGACTAGTGAATTGGTCGATCAGCATTTCTACTTGCTCACAGAAGATCAAAAGTTAGAAGCCTTGCAGCGTATTATTAGTGATACCGCAGTTGACAAGGTTATTGTTTTTGCCAATCGTAAAGATCAGGTCAAGCGGCTTTATCATAAGCTGCGTCAAGCGCACAAAATTGTCATGCTATCCGGTGATGTGATTCAGCAAAAACGTGAAAAATACTTACAGCGTTTTAAAGATGGTCACGCCTCTATTTTGGTAGCGACGGATGTGGCAGGTCGCGGAATACATGTTGATGATATCAGTCACGTGGTTAATTATACCTTACCCGATCAGCCGGATGATTATGTTCATCGCATTGGTCGTACAGGCCGCGCCGGACAAACAGGAATCAGTATTAGCTTCGTCAGTGAGGACGATGCTTTTAATATACCAGCGTTAGAGAAGCATTTGGATACTAAGTTTACCCTTGAGCAGTGGCAACAGTAATTGTTGTAAGGCGCTATCCGTAACGCACCATTGTAAACCAAGCATCACCTCCATAAAAAACCCTTAACGCCAATCATGACGTTAAGGGTTTTTTATGGAGGTTGCTAATGAGATTTTTTCAAGCTGTACTGTGATATCTCTTTATCATATCACTGAGCATTCTTTATCGCAGCGGATTAATTATTGTCCATGTTATGTTCGCTTGGCATATCACTCATGTCGTGCATACTAAGATCCGTAGTGTTATCGGTGTTGGACGTCATATCGTGATTCATTTGACTCATATTGGCCGTGGTTGCTTCAGACAGTTCCGGCTTAGACACCATAGCAGAATGACTGCCGTGATCCATCTGTGCAGCGTTACCGCCATGCCCACTGTGCATGTTAGCCATTACCAGAGGTATAAAAACAACTGCTAAGCCAGATAACACCATAATAGCGCCATTCAACTGTCTTAGGCGAAAACGTCCAATCTTATCGCGTAACCAGCCAACGGTTTCGTGCGTGGCAACCAACATTGGCACTGTGCCTAAGCCAAAGACGAACATCAATGCTGCACCGCTCAACGGATTGTGGGCGACTATTGCGATAAGTAGGGCACCGTAGACTAAGCCACAAGGCAAGAAGCCCCAAAGTAGACCAGCAGTTAGTGCACGTGGGAAAGTGGTTAGTGGGAATACTTTTTGACGAAGTGGGCTAAGGTACTGCCAAAAGCGCATACCAAAACGCTCAAGCTTGGTCAAAAATGGTGCGCCAAGCATGGTTACGCCAACAAAAACCAGTACTAAGCCCAGTAAAATACGTGGCGTACTGTTACCCTTCATTAATGGCTCTAACACAGTGGTGCCAATAAGTCCTGCGACTAAGCCTAAGAGTGCGTAACTGGTTAGACGTCCCAGATGATAGGTGGCAACTAGAGCACGGCGCTTAGCTGGACTGACATCTTTCATAGATAGTCCAAATGCCGTCACAAGACCACCACACATACCCAAACAATGCGGTGATCCAAAAAACCCCATCAATAATGCTGCGACTAATAAAGCGGTGGTCATAATGAGCGTCTCATAGAATAAGTAGCGGGCCGAAAACGGGTTTATCTTATCGTTAGTAACTTAGTAATAGTGACCGATAATGCAGTTGATGATAGATAGGAAGTGTTGGTAATGACTATATTTTTGGGTTGTCGTCACTGTCAGTATTATGATCAGTACTACGGTTAGGAATAAGAGTCGTATCCACTTCTGCACTATTCACTTGCTGATTATTGGCATCGTCATTGTTAGATACATGCTTAGTGTTATTAGTAGATGCTTTAGCATTATCGTGAGCTTGAATGGTTTGCCTGCGCTCTTGGCGATCATCTAAAATGATGCGCTGCGAGGCATTGTCTAAGTCTTCAAACTGGTTGGATTTTACCGCATAGCGTACCGCCCAGATGGCCACCACAAACAGCATCAAACTCAATGGAATTAATAAAAATATGCTGAGCATTATAGACCTCTTGGTTGGCGGTTCCACTCTATTATACGCTGATTGCTGATAGATTAAATGACTGGTATGGGGGAAAGCGTGGGCAAGATTAGACAAGTTATAGAAGCACTTAAAGCATAAATTTCAATCAAAGGTACTAATCGAAGGTTTTGACCGCTTTGCCTCTTGGTGTCAGTAACTGCTGAGAGGTCATGTCTTCGGCACGGCGACAGTCTAACTGCGGGCGTAAAACATCGCGAAGGTAGGCTGCGATTTCGTAAACAGCGCGCCTTGAATGGCTCAAGTTTTGTGCCGGCTCCCTCCAATCACGTTCGACTGGCAAAGGTGCATTAATTGGGGTGCTGTTGATACCGTTTAAAGCAAATTGTCTCCGTGCACGAGCCATATGATAGCTATCGGTAATAAGATAGACGTGATTTAGAGGAATACGTTTGGCGGTAAAGCGCGCATTTTCGCAGGTATTCATACTGGCATTTTCACTTATTAAGCCATCAATACCGTGTTCGATAAGCCACTGCCTGAGCCAAGGTGCTTCAGCACCGCTTAGTACGATAGGTAGTGGTAGATCGTGATACGCTGTGGCCGCAGTACGAACGCGATTGAGGCTATAGCGATTGAGGATAATTTGATTGTTGTTGTTATTGGTCAAGCCGCCACCGAGAACCACATATGCAGTTGGTGGTGAGCTTATCGCGGCAGTTGGCATAGTGGGTAGAGGTAGGTGTTGCAATACATAGATAACAGCGTGTGAGAACAGTGGTGTAAATAAACTGATAAGCACTATAATAACAGTCGTTGAACCGAGCACAAAGGTAATGCTAATAATACGAAACAGTTTGACCATGCGTTCAGCTGATCGCAGGTAATGTCGCCATAGGCGCTTAGACAATGACTGTTTAGACCACATGCTCGTCATGTCCGATTAAGCCATCCGCATTTACCCAAATCGGCTCACGAGATAAATGAATCGCAAACTTCTCATAAACGCAAGCCACGATATAGCGCTGGGCTTCTGCCACATCTTCTTGAGTGGCTTGATAAGGGGTATGGTTGGTAAGCACTAACGCTTGCTGTTGATGAGTGACAATCGGTGCAATACCACCACCTTTTAAGCCAGCTTGCTCAATCAACCAGCCTGCGGCGACCTTGACCATTGACTGAGGCATCGAGTAGCCAACGATATCAGGGTAAGTTTCTTGTAGCGCTGTAAACTTAGCATTACTGATGATAGGGTTTTGAAAAAAACTACCACAATTGGGTAGTTGCTTGGGGTCGGGTAGTTTTTGTGTACGAATATCGATAATCGCTTGCATCACATCAGCTGGAATGGGCAGCGTACGATTTTGTTGTTTGGCATAATCTTGTGCTACCGATTGCACATCGCCATAGCTCGCTAAAATCTGTGAGGGGTCAAGATGCAAGCGAAAACCCACACGACTGATTAGCCACGTATTTGGCGAGCGTTTAAAGAGACTATCACGGTAACCAAACTCGCAGTCAGTAGCGGATAAATGCTGCCAAGTTCTGCTGGGCAAATGATAGGCACGCACATATTGCAAGGTATCTTCTAACTGGACGCCATAAGCGCCGATATTTTGTACAGGTGCTGCACCAGTCAGACCAGGTATTAGAGCGAGGTTTTCAAGTCCATACCAGCCTTGAGCGACCGTATAGATGACCAAATCGTGCCAGTTTTCACCCGCCATGACTTCAATATCGACGTACGTTTGGGTTTGATCAATGACGACAATACCGCGCATTAGTGGTCGTAAGACGATAGCGTGCAATTGCGCTGGCAATAACACATTACTACCGCCAGACAGCACCAATAACGGTATATTGTACTCGTTGCTTCCTGCATAATTTGCCATAAAGCGATCAAGCTGGTCCTCATCCGTTAACGTTACCACGAAATCAGCAACACATGCCAACGCCATAGTATTGGCATGTGACAAGTCATGCGAGCTTTCAAGCGACGTTTCATGTGAGAATTCGCCTGACATCTTAGGCGATAAGTCATATTGGGTGCTAAGGTCAGGGCGCAAAGCTGAAGTCATAAGGTAGCCTGTCTAGCGAATATTTAGTATAAAGGATGCGCCGACTAAAAGGGGGCGCAATATAGAATCTGCTCTCTATGTAGTTTTCCAACTCTCAATCCAAGCTTGGGCGCTTGATTCAATACGTTCAATCACCTCTTCAAAAGCATGGCCGTCACCTTGATAAGGATCAGGAACATCATCGCCGCCATAGGTTGGGTCTTCTTCACTAAATAATGCTAATTTTGCTAATGGCTTGATGGTTGTGTTAGCGCTATCGTTTGTATCCGTGATACTGTCTTTGAGTACTTGTAAATCAGCTAGGTTTTGCGCATCCATTGCTAAAATCAGATCAAAATTACGAAAGTCGTCTGCACTGACTTGGCGAGCCACCAGTTTATTAATATTATAGCCGTGAGCTTTGGCATGGCGCTGCGCACGTACGTCTGGCTTATGACCAATATGCCAATCGCCTGTACCTGCTGAGTCTACTTTCATCGCTAGCCCTGCAATAGCGGCTTGCTGACGAAAAATTTCCTCGGCGGTCGGTGACCTGCAAATATTACCCAAACAAACTAACAATACAGATGATGGAGTAGATGCTTTAATCAGCATAGTATGACCTTCTATGACAACAAAAAAACACGCCATAAAAAACCAGCATTGGTAATGCGGCTTATTAGCATGCAAATAGGTAAATAAATCAGCTCTCAGCGTAACGGTTAATACCCTGAATGGCAAGAGTATAGGCTAAAAAATAGGGTCATTCATTGAATCTAAGCTGATGCCATCTGTACTGATGCTATCTGCGCAGATATTAGGCGTTACCGTTGATACTACCGTTCAAACAGCACTTAAATAATTTTTTAGCGTCCTATTAGTTCTACTTGTTATCTTTAATGGTTAGTCTTGATTGTTTTTAAAGCGTTGCAAATCACGGCGCTCTTTCTTATTAGGCTTATTGTCAGGGCGCGCAAGATTGGCCAACTTACGCTGCTCAGCATAATAGGCGCGGCGCTCTTCGCTTTCTTCAGTTTCTGAATATAAGACTTGGGCGGCAGTGGCATTGCCTCGTTGAGCCGTTAGCGCTTCCACGGTTACTGTTTTTTCGGTCATTGCGGTTGCGGAACCTTGGCGGATGGTTAATTCATCTCCAACCGCAATCTCTTTACTGGTCTTCACACGGCTACCAGCATAATGCACGCGACCGCTTTCGATGGCTTCTTTAGCAAGATTTCGCGTCCGATAAAAGCGCGCCGCCCATAGCCATTTATCAATACGCATACGCACAGCATCAGGCTTGCTATGGCTGGGCTGATTGTGGTTTTTATTGTGTTTACTCATCAAAACCTCATAGCTATCAATAACGTAAGATAATAATGGTGGCTTTTTTGCCGATTAAAAGAACAGTACGTTATTAAAGTCACGGATAAAATATTTACAATCTTTCTTACTGTTAAAATGATTAACACCACTGTTTTTCACAGGGTACGCCGTCATTGTTACCATCCATTTTTGTATTAGGGCAGTGTTGTATAAAGTAAGTTGCTTCTGCGCATGAGGTCATCTGAGAGCATTGCTTTCTGCCATCACACGAAAAAATAGGTGCTTCAGTGATTACTGTTGCGGGTGCAGTGATAGGCGCATTTATAGCTATGTTAGAAACTGAGTTTGGATTGTCATCAACATAGGACGGCAGTATGTCGTCAAAATCATCAAAATTCGCTGGAATTTGCTCAGAAGTTATTGTATTCGATACTGTGTCAGGCGAGTTATTAGTATCACTATGCTTAGGTGTAAGCATTTTATAACCGACCAATGCTAACACCAGTAAGACTACGACCATTAATGTTTTTTTCATAGCTACTCTTTATTTTGCGCCTACATATCTTATGGCTACTTTTCTTATACCTATTTATCTAAAGCATAGCTTATATTCACAAATAGATTTTGGATTTAATTAAAGATTATTATGAGTAGCAACTTTTGCGGCCATTGCTAATGCATTGCTGGTATTTAACTGCTCTAAGCCTTTTGTCACACCAGCGATATTGCCTGCTATTTTGTTTTGGCTTAATTTGAATTGAGCTTGTACCGAGTCAATAGCAAACCTAAAGCCAATAATGCCTCGGCACATGGCATCAATATAAGCAGTGGGTGCATCCTCTAGTGACCAAGGAGTATCTGAAACAGTCTCTTGTTGCGCCGTCATGGTGGCTAGTATCCATTTAAGTTTGGCAGTATCTTCGAGCAGTTCAATCTTAGACTGAATATGCACGCTTTGGTAGTTCCACGTTGGTACTTCTTTATGTGTCTGTGCCTTGCTAGGATACCAGTTGGGGCTAATATAATGCCCAGAATCTTGAAAAATGATTAACCATGAAGTATCTGCTAATGCATCTAGGTAGATAGGATTTTTGCGACCAAAATGACCATAAAGGTGGCGCTGTTGACCGTCAGAATTAGAACATTCTTCAGAGTAAAATAAAGGAATATGACAAGCTTCAATACCTTTGCTGGTTTGAGCAATAATAGTCGCTAAGGGTTTCGCTGCGATAAAGTCGATAATATTATCAAAATCTTCTTCGCAAAAGACTGAAGGGATGTGCATTGTATTCTCCACATATCAAATTTCTAATATCAATAAGCGACCACTCTTAAAAAGAGAGATCGCTTGCAGTATTACATGAGCCTTATTTTATCTATATTTCTTTATGAAAAGCTACTTTATCAGCACTACTTTAAAAATAGCTGATAGCCAATATTGTCGTTGACCGTAGTACAGTTATAGCCAATGTCGAGTAGGGCGTCTTGTAGCAAGCGTGAGTTACTCTCGGACGCTTGCAGACCAACCAACACACGACCTTCAGCGGCCCCATGATTGCGATAATGAAATAAAGTAATATTGAAATCATCGCCTAACTTTTCTAGAAAAGTTAACAGCGCACCAGGGCGTTCAGGAAAGGTGATTTTTAATAACTGCTCGTTTTCTACGTGAGCATGACCACCAATCAAATGGCGAATATGCGACTTAGCGATATCGTCATCGGTTAAGTCGTGTGCTGCGTAGCCATCAGCTGCTAATTGATTGCTAATAGTATGGCGCTCTTTATCGCCTTCTTTTAGCCCGATGCCGACAAAGATGGCCGCAGGTTCCATCGAGTCCGGTGACTGTTGATTGTCAGCACGGTAGTTAAATTCGGTGATATTACGCCCGTGTAAGCTACGGCAAAAGTTCAAGAACGCACCCGTTTGCTCAGGAATGGTCACGGCAAATATCGCTTCTTTTTTCTCACCAATCTCAGTACGCTCAGCGATATAACGCAAGCGATCAAAGTTCATGTTTGCGCCGCAAATAATACCCACGCAGTTTTTATCTTGTATGTTATTGGCTTTGATATATTTTTTCATACCGGCGACTGATAACGCGCCAGCAGGCTCAACGATACTACGATTTTCTTCAAAAATATCTTTGATAGCGGCGCAGACTTCATCATTAGTACAAGTCACCACTTCAGGCTCAACCACTGGACCTGAGTGATCACTTTTTTGGGTACGAATGACGTCAAACGGCAGCTCGCCAATTTGTGCTACCGCTACGCCATCGACGAATAGGCCGACTTGTTCGAGTTTTACGCGCTCGCCCGCTTTAAGTGCCGCTTGTAGGCAAGCAGATTGTTCGGCTTCTACCGCGATAACTTTAACGTGTGGAGCCACTTCGCCTAGGAATGCCGCAATGCCTGAGATAAGGCCACCGCCACCTACAGCAACAAAGACATAGTCCATATTGCGCCATTGCTGGGTCAGCTCAAGACCAATAGTACCTTGTCCGGCAATGACCAGCTCGTCATCGTATGGTGGTATAAACGTTAAGCCTTCACGTTCAGCAAGCTCAATGGCATAACGGTTGGCTTCATCGAAGCTATCACCATGTAAATCAACATTACCACCCAACGCTTTGACCGCATCGACCTTGATGTCAGGAGTGGTGGTGGGCATAACGATAATATTTTTTAGATTAAGTTTTCGTGCTGAATAAGCAACACCTTGAGCATGGTTCCCAGCTGAGGCACAAATAACGCCATGAGATTTTTGCTCATCGCTTAATTGGCTGATACGGTTATAAGCCCCGCGCAATTTAAAGGAAAAAACCGGTTGTAAGTCTTCGCGCTTAAAACGAATGTCATTAGCAAAACGCTGGGTCAGTTTGGGTGCAGGCTCAAGTGGGGTTTGAATAGCAACATCGTAGACGGTGGCTTGCAAGATAGCTCGTACCCAGTGTGACAGCATAATGGTTCCTAAGTTAGGTGATGAATAAAATAAATAGGTGATAGATGAAGATAAAAACGAAATAGATTAGCCTATGCTGATTTTTATCATCTTGCAAGGCGCAATTGCACTTTTCATGCGCGTTTTTATAGCGCTATAGGGGTTGACATAACCTTATAGGGATTGAATTGGCACTTATAAAAAATATCGGCTAACTAGAGGGTAAATTAAAATTAGTGTCTCGCTGACATCCGTTATAGCTATCAGTTATAATAAGCGCGCATTTTACCTCTTTTATATTGATAATTTTATCTTGCCAAGGATTTATGATGAGTGATCAGCACGCACAAAAGCAAGCCGCTGCTAAGGCTGCTCTACGCTATATCGAAGACGATATGATATTAGGAGTAGGGACAGGTAGTACGGTAAATTGTCTGATTGAATTATTGCCTACATTTAGGCTGGCTGGCGCGGTTGCCAGCTCACAGGTTACAGAAGACAAACTTCGCGCACTCGGTATCGAAGTAGTCGACTTAAACTTTGCTGGTACGCTGGATGTTTATATCGATGGTGCAGATGAGGTTAATGAGCATTTGCAATTGATTAAAGGTGGCGGCGGGGCATTGACTCGCGAAAAAATCGTCGCAGCCGCGTCTAATAAATTTGTGTGTATGGTTGATGACAGCAAAATGGTCAAAGTGCTTGGGCGCGAGTTCCCCGTACCGATTGAGGTGCTGCCGCAAGCGCGATCTTATGTGGCACGTCAACTAGCACAGTTGGGCGGTGAGCCAATATATCGTGAGGACTTTGTCACTGATTATGGCAATGTCATCTTAGATACTTATGATTTGGATGTCAGTAATCCGCTTGAGCTTGAGCAGCAATTGAATAATATTGTGGGCGTGGTATGTAATGGCATTTTTGCTGCCAATCAAGCCGATATTGTGTTAAAAGCAGGCAGTGATGGGGTACGAACCTTAACGCGTTAAGATTCATTCAATATTTTAACGTGACGGTTTTTGTATAGTAAAAAAGGCAGATTACATTGGTAATCTGCCTTTTTTATGGTGTCGATTTTTTGTGACACTACCTTTACTATGTAGGTAATTTAATCTTGTCTTTTAATAAAAATTCCATTAATGCTTTTTGCGCATGTAAACGGTTTTCTGCCTCATCCCACACGACTGAGCGCGGATCATTGAGCATATCGTGAGAAATTTCCTCTCCACGATGGGCAGGCAAGCAGTGCATAAAGACCACTTCTGGGTCTGCTTTGTCCAATAATGATGGTGTCACTTGATAGGGAGCAAAACGTCGTGCGCGGGTGCTTTGCTCGGACTCTTGGCCCATACTTGCCCACACGTCTGTGACAATTAAGTTTGAGTCTTTTGCCGCATCTTGTACGTTTTCGACTAGGCTGACGCAGTGTGAAAAACGCTCCATAAGTGCAGGATCAGGCTCGAAGCCATAGGGTGCCGCTACGCGCAGCTCAAAGCCAAACTGGTTTGCTGCTTGCATAAACGATGAGCACATATTATTGCCATCACCGACCCACGTGACGATTTTATTTTCGATACTACCGCGATGCTCATAATAGGTTTGCATATCCGCAAGCAGCTGACAGGGATGAAACTCGTCAGTCAGCGCATTAATAATCGGCACACTGGAATACTCAGCAAAGGTTTCAACTTTTTCGTGCCCAAAGGTACGAATCATAATGATGTCAACCATGCTCGATATCACTCGTGCCGAGTCTTCTAAAGGCTCACCGCGACCCAGCTGCGTGTCATTTGGCGATAAAAAGATCGCACTACCGCCGAACTGACCCATACCTGTCTCAAATGATATGCGCGTACGGGTGGATGATTTCTCAAATATCATACCCAGCGTACGACCCACAAAGGGCTGATAAATCTCGCCAGCATGCTGCATCTTACGCAACTCACTTGCGCGTTTGATAAGGGCTTCTAGTTCTTGTTTGGTTAAATCAGATAAGGTCAAAAAATGGCGCAAACTCATAGCAGTCCTAGCAGTCGATCACAGTCAATGAAAAATGATACGTTATCAGCCGTCAATGGCGGTCAGCAAGTAGCTATGCCGTGGTGACAACAAACTTTTAGTATAGCGTAATTAATTCCAATGTAAACGCCCAATTTTGACATGAGTAGTGAGTACTATAACTTCGTTATTTGGATAAATTGGCTAAATTTGTTTGCGCACTGGACGTGCGCTAAGTCGGCATAGTAGCTCATAACCAATAGTACCCGCATGAGCGGCCACTTCATCAACATGAGGCGCGCTGCCCCAAAGCACCACCTTACTGTCTAGAGCAATGTCTTTGGGTACGGTGCTGATATCTATGACAATCATATCCATAGCGACCCGACCACGAACAGGACAAGGATAGCTTTGGGTAGTGCCCTCATCAGCATTAGTATCGATAACAGAAACATAAGAGTCTTCACCGATCACACGTGGATAGCCGTCACCATAGCCAATACTGACCAGCGCCGTTCTCGTATCTTGCAGAGCCGCCCAGTGGCTACCGTAGCCAATAGCGTCGCCAGCCTTGACCGTTTGCAATGCCATAATTTGCGCGCTAAAATCCATTGCAGGCTGTAAGTCTAAGTTGTAAGCAGACTTATTATTGACCGGAGAGCTACCATATAACATGATGCCTGGACGTACCCAATCATAATGGCTGTCGGTAAAATTCACCAACCCTGCTGAATTGCACAGCGATCCTTTAACGTCTTGGCTAACTTTGTCTCGCAGGACAATGAGCATGTCAGCGAAGCGCTGTATTTGGATGGCATTTAATGGGTGGTCACGGTCATCTGCATTGGCAAAATGAGTAGTAAGAATCAGTTGATAGCCAGCATCATGAAGACGCTGAGCGGTTTGAATAACAGTGTCATCATTAAAGCCCAAACGATTCATGCCGGTATTATATTTAAGCCATACTAGTCGCGTGGGGCTATTCACAGGTGGTACATTCTCTAATGCCCAATCTAGCTGCGGACTATGATGAATGACACAATTGAATGACTGATCGATCGCTTGCTGCCATTCATTGATGCTAAAAACCCCTTCGACTAGGCCAATTGTTTTATCCCATCCTAACTGCCGCGCCTCTAATGCCTCATCGAAAGTTGCCACGCCGATACCATCTGCTTGCTGCAACGCTGGCAAGACGGCAGCAACTCCATGACCATACGCGTTAGCTTTTACCATAGCTAAAACTTTAGCCTGAGGCGCTATTTTTTTGACTTGCATTAGGTTGTGGGTAAGGGCATTGGGGTTAATCGTGATGGTAGCAGTGCGCATAGTCAGCTTCTTTATTAGCAGGGTTTTGAGTCCACTGACCAGTCAAAGCTATTGTTATCAATAGCAGTTTACTATCAGCAGCGATTTATCGTTAAAAGTTAATCAGGTTGTTCAACACGGCCTAATTACTTTTTTAAATATTAGGCACGCTCGTACACTATTCATCATCAAAGGTAGCGCCTTGATAGTATTCAGGCGTGAGGTTAATAAAGCGGGTAAACTGCCCCTCAAAACCCAAGCGTAAGGTACCGATAGGACCGTTACGTTGCTTACCGATAATGATCTCAGCCACGCCTTTGTGGTCTGAGTTTTCATTATAAACCTCGTCGCGATAGATAAACATAATCAAATCGGCATCCTGCTCAATCGCGCCAGACTCACGTAAATCTGACATAATCGGGCGTTTGTTCGGGCGGTTTTCTAGACTACGGTTCAGCTGGGATAGGGCAATGACTGGACATTCAAGCTCACGGGCTAACGCTTTGAGGCTACGAGAGATCTCAGAGATTTCTCCAACACGGTTGGTATCAAGACCCGGGACTTTCATTAATTGTAGATAATCGACGATGATAGCGCCTAACTTTCCATCATGGTTTTTGGCGATACGGCGGCAGCGAGAACGCAGCTCTGATGGCGGTAGGGCAGTACTGTCATCGATATATAAATGCTTAGATTGCAGATGTTGAATGGCATTCATCATCTTGGCCCATTCATCTTCATTCATCTGCCCTGAACGCAAATGGGTCTGATTGATTGCGCCCCACGATGACAGTAGACGCATAACAATCGACTCTGCTGGCATCTCCATAGAAAACACCACCACTGGTAAATCTTCATTGAATAAAATACCCTCCGCCAAGTTCATCGCAAAGGTGGTCTTACCCATAGAAGGGCGGGCGGCGACAATGACTAAATCACCGGCTTGTAGCCCTTGGGTTTTATTATTTAGCTCGGCAAATGGGGTTTGCAAACCAATCATGCCATCAGGATTTGATTTAAGCTCTTGAATTTTATCGATGACGTTGGTCAATACCGAAGTAATGCCAACGGGCCCGCGCTGCTCAGCGCGTTTATTATGCTGCTCATTGATACTGAATATTTTGGCTTCAACATTGTCCAAAATATCACTGACGGTTTGATCTTTGGGATGATAGGCTAAAGTGAGCATGTCATTGCCCGTAGTGATGAGCTGGCGCAAGGTAGACAGTTCTCGTACGCGCTGAGCATAGGCCGTTAGATTAAAGAGAGTCGCTGGGCTTTGGCTTAGAATATCGGCTAAATAACTATCACCACCAGCGCTTTTGAGGAGCTTTTGCGCTTCTAACCAATCATGCACCATAACCGTATCGTAAGGTTCATTTACCGCTGCCAAATGAGCGATAGCATCGAAGATATACTGGTGCCGTCCTGCATAAAAATCGTCTTTGGTAACGATATCTGCAATCTTGTCATATGCCTCTTCAATACTCATCAAAGAAGCCAGCAACGCCTTTTCGATATCGATATTGTGTGGCGGTTGCTGATTGAGTAAGTCGTCGGTCTTGTCGGTGTCTGCCATGAGTGCCTAATTATTAAAAAAAGTCGGTATTCAGAAGTCGTTGTAAAAAATGCATTAAAATAAAACAGTTAAAAGAGTATGTCTAAAAAAATAGTATGATTAAAAATATAAACAGAAAGTGAGCTGTACTTCTACGATAGAGGTACCAAAACGTGGCTTCATCGCTCGCCAGTAAATGCTACAATCAAAAGCGAAAGTTTAACACATTATGTGCTTTTTTCGGACGCTATCAGCAACTATCTATGTATCCGCCAGTCTCTTAATAGATATGAATAGTGAATAAAATGATGCACTAAAAAGTCATAAATATAATAAGAAATATAATAAAATCTGATATTTATAATATGAGTAAGGACAGTTCGACTATGCAAAAACTACCTCTTCTTATCACCACTGGTGAGCCTGCGGGCATCGGTATGGACGTGGTGCTACTACTGGCACAAGCCGGTAAGTTACAAGATTTTTCGCGACCAATTTGGGTGACCGCTGATGCCGCTGCCATGCAAGCGCGAGCAGATGAGTTGGTCGCCGCTGGTGTGTTAACGAGCAAACTATCTTGGCAAACAGCAGATGCACAAATAGATGCTGACGATTTTATAGGGCATATATCACAGCAGTTTGCTGTCACTAATGATGATAATAGCCCTGCGTTTATTTTACTTGATATTCCTTGTGGTGCTCCTGTGGTCGCAGGTCACATTGATATTAATAATGCGCCAATGGTCGCGCAGCAATTAGAAGTTGCCCATCAGCTTGCGTCAAATAACACTGTGGCGGCTATTATCACCGGACCACTACAAAAGTCTGCGTTGATTGATGCCGATATCAAGCTGTTAGATGGCACTATGTTCAGTGGTCATACGGAATTTTTTATGCAGCAAAGTGGCTGTGATAAAGTAGTAATGATGCTGGCCAACCCAGCTATGAAAGTCGCCTTAGTGACCACTCATTTGGCTCTAAAAGATGTGCCCGCGGCTATCACGGCAAACAATGTACGCCAGACCGTACAAATTGTGCTCGATGACTTGCGCGAAAAATTTGGCTTAACTCAACCGCGCATTTTAGTTTGTGGTCTCAATCCGCATGCTGGCGAGGGTGGGCATTTGGGTACGGAAGAGATTGAGATTATCAATCCCGTATTGCAAGCATTTATCGCAGCAGGGGTAGATATCTCGGAGGCGATGCCCGCTGATACACTATTTACGCCCAGACATTTAGAGCATTGTGATGCGGTCATTGCGATGTATCATGATCAAGGATTGCCGGTACTTAAGTCACATGGCTTTGGTGATACGGTTAATTTAACCTTAGGACTGCCTTATATTCGAACGTCTGTAGATCATGGTACGGCGCTTGATTTGGCAGGTCGCGGCGGCGCGAGTGCGACTAGCTTATACCAAGCTTTGGTTATGGCGAATGAGATGGCAGACAAAACACTGGCTCATTAGGACGCACTATTTATCAACCTTAAAGATAATGCGAAATGCAGGCTGATTATAAGCTGTGATATAATTTCAATATTATAAAACCACTCTCTTGCCGCACTATTCATTTACCGTCTATCGTTTACAGAATAGCTTGTGGTATTTACTATTTTATTTTTTTAATTAAGAACTATTTATGTCTAAACCTTCGTTTGACGCCGAAACTTTATCTGCCAGTTTGCGAGCTGCCAAACACCAACCTCGCAAACGCTTTGGGCAAAATTTCTTGCATGACCGTAGTGTTATTCGTGAAATCGTTGATAGTATTCATTTAAGTCGTGATGAGAATCTGATAGAGATCGGTCCTGGTATGGGGGCATTAACTGAGCCTCTATTAGCTGAAGTCGATGCTATGACTGTTGTTGAGCTTGATCGCGACTTGGCAGACAGCTTGCGCATTCGTATCGGTGCCAACAGCCATCCTAACTTTACGGTGATCAAAGCCAACGCTATGCACGTCGATTATCGTGAGCTATATAGTCCTGAACGTGGCAAGCTGCGCGTGGTAGGTAATCTACCGTATAATATCTCAACGCCGATACTATTCCATTTGCTTAGTTATGCTGATGTTATTCAAGATATGCACTTTATGTTGCAAAAAGAAGTGGTCGAGCGTATTACCGCTGAAGTTGGCAGCAAAATCTATGGTCGCCTGTCAATCATCATGCAATATCATTGCGATACCGATTATTTACTGACCGTACCCAGAGGCGCATTTAATCCGCCACCCAAAGTGACCAGTGCAGTCTTTCGCCTTACTCCGCATATCGATAAACCAATAGTGGCAGAAGATGAACAGCACTTTGCGATTGTAGTACGCGAGACCTTTAACCATCGCCGCAAAACCTTGCGTGCTATCTTCAAAAAATCAACGCTAATGCCAACGCTAAGCGAAGATGATTTTGCAGCTTGTGGCATCGATCCCCAAGCGCGTCCAGAGACTCTAAGCGTTAGTGACTTTGTGAATTTAAGCAATCATTCTCGTCATTTAGCAGTAGAGGTCTAGAAATATAGAGCCTACTTACTGTCGATAAAGGTCAGTCGAACCTTTTAGTCACGATTTTTTTAACACTGGTATTTTCAGCAACCATTATCAAGCATGAACAGTTGAGGCATTATGAGTTTTCGCCACCAATACGTCATCGGTGACTTGCAAGGTTGCCATGCCGCTTTTCGTCAGTTACTTCAGACGTTAGATTTTGACCCAGCCCAAGACAAACTATGGTTTGCTGGTGATTTAGTGGCGCGCGGTGAGGATTCATTGAGTACCTTGCGCGATGTGAAAGCATTATGTGACCAAGGCGCAGCCGCGACGGTGCTTGGCAATCATGATCTGAATCTACTAGCGGTGTGGCGCGGCGCGACTAAGATTAAGAAAAAAGACAAGACGGCTCCAATTTTTGCCGCAGATGATAGCGAGGTGTTACTGCAATGGTTACGCCATCAGCCGATTCTAGCTTATCCTGACGCTCATACGGTATTGGTACATGCGGGTATTCCACCGCATTGGAGTATTGAGACGGCAGCCGCTTACGCACGGCAGTTAGAAACACAGCTGCAAGGCAGTTTGTATCAGCTTGATAGAGTGTTACCACATTTATATAGTAAAACGGTCGATGATTGGCATGCTGGTATTAATGGATTCACTAAAATACGGGCAATTGCTAATTATTTTACCCGCATGCGGCTATGCAAACAGGATGGTACGTTGGAGTTTAGCTTTAACGCCAGTCTCGATGAGGCAATGCCGGATGACTTTGCGCCATGGTTTGAATGGCAAGTGCCACGCGAGCGTAAGATATTATTTGGACATTGGGCCGCATTAGAAGGTAAGGTTGATTTGCCCCACGCGCGCGCCCTTGATGGTGGCTGCGTATGGGGTAATTATCTATTGGCTTACCGATTAAGTGACGGTAAAGTGATCACTTCCAGTGCGCACTGTCCTACGCCACAGTATTAAATCACAATCCGCTTAATTTGTTTATTTTAATGCTGTTTATTTCGGTATTTTTTAAGTGAGCTCGTTTTAAGCAAAAAAACAAGTCGCCGCCCCAATCTAATTCGGTAGGTTGGGCGGCTTTTTGGGTTTGGGAAGTGGCGTTTTGGCATCCCCCGCAGCTTTGCTACCAGAACCCTCATGACTACTACCAGAGCTATTATGACTACCATCAAAGCCCTCATGATGGTTATTGTTTTTGTCACTAGTAGCTGCGTCAAGCGTTTTGGTAGCCTTATCATATTGAATGTCATCAGTGTAGGGTACGCTGTTGAGCTCTTCATCTACTAGCCCGTCGTCAAGGTCGATTATATTTTTGAATGAGGCGTTAGATAACGTAGTATGAGCGGTCTGTCCTGTGCTGATATCATCGGTATTATTAGCTTGAGGTTGATTGTCGTAGTAGATATCCGTTGCGCCAGATTTCATAGACTCAGGTAATATTTTGATATCAGATAAGCGTCTGACGACATAATCATTGGGTATGGGTTTGCCGTCTTTTTGTGCTGAGCTGTCCTCAAAAATCATATGCCCTTGGCTATCAATACGCGCGTACTTCATAGGGTTATCGCGTGGCCAGAAAAAATCGGACGGGTGATGAATAATATGGCCAAAGACGAGTTTGGTGAGCCGACTCCATTCAAAGAATCTGACTTCTTTAGAGCGCAATGCTACAAATAGGGCAAGCGAAAAGCTTACCATTAAGTTGACAATACCAATAAGCGCAACCCCAAGGAAGGACAATAAAATGACTTCCCAACTCATTTGTGTGGCTGATAAGTTAAACAGTCCGTGCGCCAAGTTTGCCGACGCAAAAGCAATGTGACGAATATCAATCGGTAGACCAAATATGTAACCGATAGTGGCGGTACTGCCTAAAAACACTCCGAATAAAAAATTGCCCATAATTGCGCCGAGATTGGCTTCTACAAAGCCGCCCAAACGCTGAAGCCATGAATTGGGTAACAAATATTTCAATAACCGATGGCGTTGAATTCGCGCGCCAATTTGATTATGAACCGCCAAATTATCATAGTAGCCAGCAATAAGGCCAGATAAGAACAGATAAACCCCTGCAATGGCCGCGTGCGGTAACGCCAATGAGCGAAAGGGATCTAGATCATGTAGAAGGTGGCCGGCCTTGTCCGGATCAATCATGGGCGCACCTGTGTACTGCAGCCACGCAAAAGAAATAATCAGCGCCACGGGTATGGCCAGCATAATATTGCCCATAATAGCAATGAATTGGGTACGCAAGATATCGACCACCAGCTCTGATAGCTTAGTCAGCTGGTGTGATTTTTTGCCAGAACCCTCTGAGATGGTCGAGGCGATAGCAGCAGCGGTCATCGCCGGCTGTTTAGTTGCCACCGTCCCGTGGATGACGTGGATAAAAACGAAGCCTAAGCCATAAATCATACTGTTTATAAAGGCTCGGCCCATTGGCGCAAGCGCTAAGTGATAAGCTAGTATTTTGAGAGTTGCCATAAAGGCAATGACAAAGCCGCCAATAGAAGCTTTTTTAAACATCTTTTGATAGCCAGCTTTATCGGTACTGATATAGTGTTCACCAACGCGGTTGGCGTTTTCAGTCACTTTACGTGAGAGTAATTTGGTATTATTATCAATCAAATAACCAATGCTATAGAGACGGTTGGCAGACGTGATCAGCGCCTGAATAAGCTCAATCACTGCGCGATCGCGTTTTTGAGAGTCATCTGAAACCAGCTGAGTCAAGATACGCATACGCTGCAAGCTTTGGTCGAGACGCATCATCATATTGGTCAGGCGGATGGAGATGCCGGTTTTATAAATACGTTTGCGTACGGTAGCGACGATATCTTCACATTGCTCCAGCATGACTAACAAGGGTGCCGGGTTAACCGCTTGTTCAGGGGTGATATCAGTTAAATTATCTAGCTCGTGCGTTTGTCGGTATTGATTAACAAATAAAACGGCTTCTTGGTTCTGTGCCACAAAGGACGCTGAGTAGTTTAATATTTGCGGGTAGGCTTCCATCAAATCAGGATGTAGTCCGATACCACTGATACGATAAGATAAGATAACAATAGCGTTCAAAATACTGTTTTTTGCCGTAGCGACTAAGTACAGATGTTCTTCTTCAATTTTGAGCAGTTCAACTAAGGCATCCCACTTGTTTTTTTCAATATTGGCCAGCCAGCGCTCATCAGAACGCTTATTGAATAAATAGCCAACCAGCTCAACGACCGAATCGTCTTGTGGCAATAGCGGTAAAAAACGGTGACCGATTAAGCGGCGTAAGCTGCTAAAAAACCCTTGATCAGACATAATGCCGGTATCAGTATATAGCGCAATTTGGCGGTATTGGATAATCAGCTTTAGTACAAAGCTGGCAAGTCCATCACCATATTCTGGGTGTTGACGTAAGATGTCAATAAGGGTTTGGAGCTTTTCATTGGCTAAAACAGGCTCCTTATCAGTCACCCGCAGCTCATCAATTAAGCGTTTGAGTACCGAAGGATCGGGTACATCACTTAAAGCAGTAATCTGCTGTAAAATGCGTTTTATCTCTGACACATCATACCCTTTATCGTTGTTATTCGAATATTGGTTGTTTTTTTGGATATTTAACCAGATAGCGGTATATTTTAACTGTCATTAAAAGCCACAGGCTAACACGCTGTTATTTTAATCTGAACAGAGTGTCGATGTTTAATTATTTTGTTAGCAATTAAGTTCAAAAGGCAATCTAGGTAAAAAATATTGGGCAATAAAAAAGGACAGCAACCGGACTGTCCTTTTTGTTTGTCTATTAAAAATGATTTAGCAGATAATCAGCTAACAGCGACATTAAAGTAATCAAGATCGAAGTTCATCATTGGATCACTACCGGCTTTGACCATTTGTGCATGAGCATCAATACGTGGCAGCACACGACCGACAAAGTAGTCAGCAAGCTTGGCTTTATTGGTATAAAACTCGCCTTCTTTACCGTCAGCAGCTTCTACCATCATGGCAAACATGTAGGAGTAGCACAGATAGCCGAACGCATGCATGTAGTCAACTGCGCAGCCATTAATCTCATTTTTACGCGCACTGATATTAGTAAGAACTGTTTTAGTTAATTCTTCGACCGTATCCGCAGCATCTAATGTCGCTTGTTTAATACCATGGTCTGCTTGCATGGCGTTAATGTAATCACGAATCTCACCTAAGAAGTTGGTAACATATTTACCGTTATTGCGAGCCACTTTACGACCCAGTAAGTCAAGTGCCTGAATACCATTTGCGCCTTCATAAATTTGGGCAATACGGGTATCACGAACGATTTGCTCCATACCCCATTCGCGTACATAACCATGACCACCAAAAACTTGCTGGCAATCGATAGTTGCTTCTAATGCTTTATCCGTTAAGAATGCCTTAGCAACTGGCGTTAATAGGGCAACACGAGCAGCGGCAACTTTTGCTGCTTCAGGATCGGTGCTGAACTTTTCGGCATCAAGTTGTTTGGCGACATACATAGCAAAGCAGCGTGACGCTTCAGAGTTAACTTTAGCGTTTAATAGCATACGGCGGACATCAGCATGGTGAATGATGGCATCAGCGGGCTTTTCCGGGCTTTGAAGTTGCGTATCGCTACGACCTTGAGCACGATCAACTGCATACAGCGCTGCATTTTGATAAGCAAGCTCAGTACCGCCAAGGCCTTGCAAGCCCATAGTGACGCGCTCATAGTTCATCATGATAAACATAGATGACAGGCCCGTGTTTTCGGCACCAACCATCCAGCCTTTGGCATCATCAAAGTTCATCACACAAGTTGCTGAAGCTTTTATACCCATTTTGTGTTCAATAGAGCCTACTGCCAATGTATTGCGCTCACCTAAGCTACCATCGTCATTGACCAAAAATTTGGGTACCACAAACAGCGAGATACCTTTTGAACCTTCTGGTGCATTTGGGGTCTTTGCCAACACCAAATGAATGATGTTTTTAGTTAAGTCGTGCTCGCCACCAGTAATAAAGATTTTGGTACCTGAAATATTGAAGCTACCATCGTCGTTAGGTACCGCTTTAGTCTTAATAATACCTAAGTCAGTACCTGCATGCGGTTCAGTTAAGCACATCGTGCCTGACCATTCGCCAGAATACATTTTTTCTAAATAAGTTTTCTTTTGCTCTTCGCTCGCGGCTGCATTCAAACACAAAGTCGCGCCAACGGTAAGGTTAGGGTAGAGCGCAAATGATTGATTGGTAGTGAACAGCATCTCTTCGGTCAACATAGTGACCATTTTTGGGAAGCCTTGTCCGCCGTACTCAGGGTTGCCGCCAAGACCGACCCAGCCTGACTCAGCATACTGGTTATAGGCTTCTTTAAAGCCTTCAGGAGTAGTGACAACACCATCACCTTGGAAGGTAGCGCCTTCTTCGTCACCGCTACGGTTAATAGGGAGTAGAACGTTTTTGGATAATTTTGCCATTTCTTCTAAAATCATATCGACAGTTTCCATGTCAACATGAGACAAATTATCGTTGTTTTGCCAAAATTCATGGGCTTTAAAAACGTCCGTTAAAATAAAACGCATGTCATTTAAAGGGGCATTATAAACAGACATAAATATTCCTTATTGTTCTATATGAATAAAAGTAAAGCGGCTTATCTGTTACTACTAAAGTATTTCTAAATCGTCAAATAATACCAAAGCAATAAACGCGCTAAATAATAGGGTTATGTGTAGTGCTTGTTGTTAACTGATGGCCTAGGTCTACCGTTCATTGTTAAATTCACAGCTGGTAGCAACAATTTACAGCTGATAGCAACGATGTGAAATATGCTAACGGCTGCAATTAATAGCTATTACAATGATTTTATCATTGTAGACCTTATAAGCGATAAATAAAGTTTAGCAAATTAGCGTCTAATCTTGTTTATTTCTTCGTGAATTACGCGTGCACCAAAAGTTGCGTAGCGCCCTTGTAGTATTTAAATAGAACTTAAATAGCCTGTTTGTAAATCAAGACTGGCTAATGAAGGCCCATTAATAACAGACAGATAAACAAGTGTAAATAAATATACCATAAGAGACCACTGACTCTAAGAGCTTGGCCTAACGCCTAAAATAAAATCGGCAACATACTCAGGTATGTTGCCGATTATTAATTAGTCTTTAGTAAATAAACCAATCAAAAGTTAAAACGTTTGATTAAAAAGCAAATTGGTCAACGTCCATGCTCATGTAAGGCTCAACACCGGTACTGATGCGCTGCACATGCGTGGTGGTACGTGGCAATAGCTTAGCAAAATAGAACTGTGCCGTTTTAACTTTGGCATCGTAAAACGCCTTTTCGCTACTACCGTTTGCGATTTCGGTTTGAGCAATCAATGCCATACGTGCCCATAAGTAGGCAAGGGTAACATAGCCACTAAAGTACATGTAATCTACGGCAGCGCCACCGACAGCTTCAGGGTTTTCAGTTGCTTGCATGCCAATACGTGAAGTCAAGTCGCCCCATTCTTTAAGATGTTTAGCAAGTGGACGGATGAATTGACCCATTTGGTCATTGTCTTCGTTTTCGTCACAGAATTTTTGGATAACTTGTACGAAGTTTGCCAATAATTTGCCTTGTGAGCCTAAAACTTTGCGACCGAGTAAATCAAGCGCTTGAATCTCAGTGGTGCCTTCGTACAAGCAGGCGATACGGGTATCACGGACGTTTTGCTCCATGCCCCACTCACTGACATAACCGTGACCACCATAAACTTGTACGCCATGGTTGGCAGCCTCTAAACCAGTTTCGGTTAAGAAGGCCTTGGCAATTGGAGTCAGTAGTGATAACATTTGATCCGCAAACTTAAGATCATCGCCTTCGCCTTTTGCCACTGTATCTGCAAAATGAGAGAGGTAATATACTAGCGCCCGACCACCTTCAGCAAAGGCTTTTTCAGTTAGCAGCATATTACGGACTGCTGGATGGACGATGATAGGGTCAGCCACTTTTTCTGGCGCTTTGACACCAGATAGCGAACGCATCGCTAAGCGATCTTTAGCATAAGTAAGCGAGCCTTGGAACGCATACTCTGCAGCAGTTAAGCCTTGAACGGCGGTACCGATACGGGCAACGTTCATAAAGGTAAACATGCACTGTAGACCACGATTTTCAGGACCGATCAGATAACCGACTGAACCATCGAAGTTCATGACACAAGTGGCAGAAGCTTTGATGCCCATTTTATGCTCAATAGAGCCGCAGGTCACTTTATTGCTTCCACCTAAGCTGTTGTCTTGATTGACTATCATTTTAGGAACGATAAACAACGAGATGCCTTTGGTGCCAGCAGGAGCGCCCGGCAGACGAGCTAAAACGATATGAATGATGTTATCAGTTAAGTCATGCTCACCCGCTGAGATGAAAATTTTCTGACCTGTGATGTTGTAGCTACCATCATCGTTCGGTTGAGCTTTGGTACGAATAATACCCAAATCAGAGCCTGCGTGTGCTTCAGTAAGACACATAGTGCCTGACCATTCACCGCTGACCATTTTTTCTAAATAAGTTTCTTTTTGGCTATCGGTACCATGGTGTTCGATGGTTTGAATGGCACCATGTGACAACCCTGGATACATTGAAAATGACCAGTTGGCCGTGCCTACCATCTCGTTAATCACGGTAGATAGTGAGAACGGCATGTTCTGACCACCGAATTCTTCTTCAGCAGACAAGGCTGGGAAGCCAAGCTCACAATAGGCCTTATAAGCTTCTTTAAAGCCCTTTGGTGTAGTGACCTTGCCATCATCAAACTGGCAGCCTTCAGCATCGCCACTTTGGTTTAACGGTGACAGCTCATTTTCAGCAAAGCTTGCCGCCATCTCAAATAGGCTGTCCATTAATTCGCGGTCAGCTTCTTGAAAGCCGGGGATGCGTTTGTAGTGGCTTTCGCTGTCAAGTAATTCATGCATAACGAATTGAATATCACGTAGGGGTGCTTTGTACTGCATAACTTCCTATCCTTTTTTGGAATATAACCGACCGCGGATGAATAATCGCAACTATTGTTCGGTGTTTAATTAATGTTTTATGGTATTTGACTTGCCAGCATTAATCTTATATTTATTAATGACCGTTCCATTAACTACAGGTAATGACACCGCACATACAAAATAATGTTGAAAAGAATTAAAAATAATGATTATTAGGGTCTGTTTGCTATTTAATAGGCCTTAATAAATTCACTATAAAAGATAGGCTTTCACTGGGGATTATACAAGTTTAGTGGTGAAACTGATAAGTCATGAACCTGCCTTGCATCCTATATCCAATCAACGTTAGCAGGTAAAAAACTATTAGTGATAGAAATATAAGAAATTTATTATATTTTATAGTCAAGCTGTTGTTATTCATAACAAATAACGATACAAAAACTATTTAACACACTCTAATCAAAGAGGATACAAAACTGTTTTATTTAGATAAATACTGCTGGGACAACATTTCAGTGGCAGCGTTTGCGGCAACGGGTCTGCCAAACCAATAGCCTTGACCGTACTCGCAGCCCATTTGTAATAGCACCTCACGATGCTGTTCGGTTTCGATACCTTCAGCGATGACCCCCATGTTGAGAGCATTTGCCAAATCTAAAATAGCTTTTACAATAGCGTATTGGGTACGATCTGTGGCGATTTTGGAGATAAAGCTTTTATCAATTTTGATGAAATCAAAGGGATATTCTTGTAGGTAACTGAGCGATGCATAGCCAGTGCCGAAGTCGTCGAGAGCTAGGCAAATGCCCAGCTCTTTGAGTAAAGTGAGCTGGTGCTTAACGTTAGCATGACGTAGCATCAAGGATGATTCGGTCACTTCGATATGTAACTGATGCGCGTGGATATCATGCTGTTCTAGTAAGCTGCTGACCACATCAAAAAATTTAGGGGAGCTAAATTCAGTTGCTTCAGCATTGATACAGATATGCTGAGTAAAACCTAGCGCTTGCCAGCAGGATAACTGCTCAGCGATTTGTACTGCCATTTGACAAAATAGCTCAAATGACAGTTTGTGCTTGATAATGGCATCGATAAAGTTGGTCGGTTTCAGTAGACCGCGGGTAGGGTGCTGCCAGCGTACCAGCGCCTCAAAGCCAGTAATAGCTCCGGTATCCAGGGCTACTTTTGGCTGGTAGTAGGGCACAAACTGACAATCATTGATAGCTACTCTAAGTTCAGCTTCCAGTTGTAAGCTGTCAGTAGTTGCCTCATTGATAGTCTCGTTGTACCAACAGACATCATCACCACCATTCTGCTTGACATAATGTAAGGCTTTTTCAGCTCTGATAAGCAACTCTGAGAACTGATTGCCATGGTCAGGGAAATAACTGACGCCAACAGAGATGTGCAAATAAATCACATCGTTAACCAGTGCATATGGGCGCTCGCACATTTGCATGAGACTATCGAGCTGATTGCGTACCATATTAGCGTCGTTACATTCAAAAAGTAATGCAAAATCATCCCCACCAAAATGTGAAAAACAGCGCAAGTTGCTCATCTCGAGCTGGCTAACCTGTTTTACGAAGTCTTTTACTAGGATGTTGATACTATCAGTCCCTAATGTGCTGGCAAGATTACGATAGCGGTCGATGTTTAAGCGCACAATGACCACTTCTTGGTAGCTTTCTAACAAGAGCTCACTGGTCTGGCTCAAAAACACCTTACGATTAGGCAGACCGGTTAATTGGTCATAATTAAGCAGATGCGCCACTTGTTTTCTATCTTTGACAATTGATGACATATCGCGAACCATACCGACATGGTAGACCGTTTGCTCGACACAAAGTCTGCGGTAAGTCATATGGCATTCTAGTGTTTGTCCGTAACGGGTAGCCATCGAAAAGTCATTTTCATAAAACCCCTCATTTTCTAAACGCTTGGTAATATCTTTTAGGATAGCCCTTTCTTCTTCTGATAAGAATTCAGCAGAATATATCCCCAGTGGTCGTCCAATCAAGAATTCTTCATTGTAGCCAATCATAATCTCGTAGGTAGCATTGACCGATAAGTAACGAAGGTTGGCGTCCAATATGAATATGGCATCTTCAAACCGCTCACATAATTGAGTCAGCAGTTGCTGCTTGATTGAGGCTGGGATAGGGACAAAATTACTCATAACACTGGCTCATAAAAGATACTGGCTTATAAAATTCAAAATAAATGCTGCAATATAAGCATGCTTATATTAAGGATAAATACTATCAAACATACTATAACAAACAATAGTTCATTATTAATATTGAAAGTTAATAGAGATTGCTGTTCTTATCTTATTATTAATAACTCAGAGCATGCAACGTTGCCAACGCGACAAGTGGGGCAGTCTCGGTACGCAGCACGCGCGCACCAATTTGCCAAGGCGCAAAGCCATTGTGTTCAGCCTGCGCACACTCGTCATTGCTGAGGCCGCCTTCAGGGCCAATCAACAGCTCAATGTAAGGCAGCTCTTGTTTCAATACGGTTAGTAGCGTCTCTGGCATTAAAGGCTGACCTGTTGCTGGCACACTCATTTGCAAACGCATATCCGCTTGATGATTGAGTACTTGATAATAGGGGTCTTGACTGAGCGCTACCACAGTCGGACTGACGGGCATGTCACTGACTGTCAATGATGCTGTATCCGTGTTTAACCACTGGGTAATAGGCTGGGGCGAAAGAATAAGTGGCGGACGGTTTAATCCGCATTGCTCACAAGCAGCAATAGCGATTTGCTGCCAATGGTGTAGTTTTTTATCGACTTGCGAGGGCTTTAACGAGACTTCACCATGATGGCTGCTGAGCAACTGAATGGCGGTGGCGCCAAGCTCAGTGGCTTTTTGAATGGCATAATCCATACGGTCACCGCGGCTCATGACCAGACCAATTTTACTAATAATAGGCGCGTTGCGATCATCGCTTATATGCGCTAACAAGGTGACCGTGGCATGCTTTTTACTGATGGCTTGCAGCTGTACTTGGTATTCACCACCAAAGCCATCGAATAAAATACCTTGGTCACCGATATTGGCTCGTAGCACACGGCACCAATGATGGACGATATTGTCTGGAAGCTCGATGTCACTGCCTATAGGCATCGAGCCTAATGGAGTCAGGTGAGAGGCGTTAGCGTGGCCATCGTTGTGGTCATTATTAATAGTATAAAAAAAACGTCGCACGGGGTCTTATTCCTATTATTTTATTAAGAACGTTTATCATTAGCCTAATAGAATATCATTTAGCTGGGTTAAAGGCATTTTTTTATCATAAATTTTTATTGTAAAGACCGGCGTCATAGCGGCTACTCTATAAACGGCATTATTGCATAGTGAATGGCGGTTGAAAAAGGAATTAAGACAGAGTGTACATTACAGGCCGTGTACGGTCATTAGTTGGAATTTTGACAATAAAAAACTGGTCCTCTTAAGAACACCAGCAGCTTAAACTATAAATTTAAAAAATCTGAGCGTGATAACTACTTAGCAGTTTTAAGCGCCAAACTCTAAGCAAGTCCTAAAGCTTCAACCAAGCGTTTGTTAGGTTCAACCTTATTCATGCTATAAAAATGCATGGCTGGCACGCCCTCAGCGATTAAGCGCTCGCAGAGGCGGTAAACCACCTCAAAGCCAAACTCACGAATGGCCTTGCGATCATCACCGAAGTCAGCAAGTTGCTTACGGATATAACGCGGAATATCAGCGCCACAGCTGTCAGCAAAGCGTACCAAGTTGCTAGAGTTGGTAATCGGCATAATGCCCGCCACTAACGGTTGTGCTACCGTATCAATACCACGACCTTCTAACGCATCGCGCAAATATAAATAGCTGTCAGCGTTATAAAAGAATTGGGTAATTGCGGCATTTGCGCCAGCTTGGTATTTGTTCACTAAGTTATCAATATCGAACAAGAAGCTACGCGCTTGTGGGTGCATTTCAGGATAAGCAGCCACTTCGATATGAAAATGGTCACCTGAATGCTCACGGATAAACTTGACCAAGTCGAGTGCAAAAGGCAGTTGACCCATACCGACCTGTCCTGAAGGCAAATCACCACGTAGCGCTACCAAACGCTTAATACCTAAGCTTTTATAATGCGTTAATAGCTCAGCGATTTCGGCTTTGTCATCACCAATACAGGAAATGTGCGGTGCAACCTCAGTCTCGCCACGCGCGCACAGGTCTTGCACAATCTGTAAGGTACGGCTGCGTGTGGAGCCGCCTGCACCATAGGTTACCGAAAAGTAGGTTGGCGATAGCTTATTTAACTCATCAAAGGTGCTGAGCAGCTTCTCATGTCCTTGCTCAGACTTGGCAGGGAAAAACTCAAAAGAAAAAGCAGGCTTACTCACAGTCGCGCTCCTTATTATTCATACAAATATTGATATAAGTACTCATATTAGTATTTATAGGCATCAGGTTTGAATGGGCCTTCAACTGGCACACCTAGATATTCGGCTTGCTTTTCGGTCAGCTTGGTTAGCGTGCCGTTAAAGCCGGCTACCATGGCAGCGGCAACTTCTTCATCTAGCTTCTTCGGTAAGACTTTGACATATAAGTTATCAAAGCGTTCATCGACAGGTAGCTCAGCGAATTTGTCTTCGAACAGATACATCTGTGCCAATACTTGGTTGGCAAATGAGCCGTCCATCACGCGTGATGGGTGACCAGTCGCATTACCTAAGTTTACCAAACGACCTTCAGCCAACAAGATGAGATAATCATTTTCATCATCAGAGCGGAAGATTTGATGTACTTGTGGCTTAATCTCAACCCAGCGCCAGTTATCACGCATAAACTGAGTGTCGATTTCGGTATCGAAGTGACCAATATTACAAACTACCGCACCTGGTTTTAGAGCCGCAAGCATGTTTTTATCACAGACATGGTAGTTACCAGTGGTAGTGACAATCATGTCGGTATCTTCTAGCAGGCGAGTATTAATGTTTTCCGCACCGCCAGTGTTGTCGCCATTAATGTACGGTGATAATACTTCATAACCGTCCATACAAGCTTGCATCGCACAGATAGGATCGACTTCTGAAACCCGAACAATCATACCTTCTTGGCGTAAGCTTTGTGCTGAGCCTTTGCCCACATCACCATAACCGATAACCAAAGCGCGACGACCGGCAAGGAACATATCCGTACCACGTTTAATCGCGTCATTTAAGCTATGACGGCAACCGTATTTGTTGTCGTTTTTAGACTTAGTGACCGCGTCATTAACGTTGATAGCAGGTACTTTTAGCGTGCCTTTATTCAACATCTCAATCAAGCGATGGACACCAGTGGTAGTCTCTTCTGAAATACCATGCATGTTATCAAGCAGCTCAGCATAATCATTATGAATCAATGCGGTCAAATCACCGCCATCATCTAAGATTAAGTTAGCATCCCAAAGTTGACCAGAGTCTTCGCCACCAACATGTACTTGTTGACGTAGGCACCAGTCGTATTCTTCTTCAGTTTCGCCTTTCCAAGCATAAACAGGAATACCAGCAGCAGCAATCGCAGCAGCGGCATGGTCTTGGGTAGAGAAGATATTACATGAGGTCCAGCGAACTTCAGCACCGAGCGCAATTAAAGTCTCGATAAGTACCGCAGTCTGAATGGTCATGTGGATACAGCCGACGATTTTCGCGCCTTTGAGCGGTTGATCCGCTTCGTAACGACGACGCAAACCCATAAGGGCAGGCATTTCGGCTTCGGCAAGAGAGATTTCACGGCGGCCGTAATCAGCAAGGCTAATGTCAGCGACTTTATAGTCAGTGAAAGAGGGGTCGATCGTATGGGCAGATGGGGTGGTAGACACTGCGTCCATAATATGCTCCTATCAGTGGTTAGCGTATGATAAAAAGAATAAAAACGCAGGTGCCGTTGTTTGCGCTGTTAATAGCCTAAAATGGCAATAAACAGTTTACCGAGCCTAACATGACGAATTAATTAGCATAGCTTGTTCATAAAGCTCAAACGTAACTATCAATTCATATGGCGCAACACCTCTCGGAGGTCGTTATTGTAATTGATGGCGCTTAATTTGTCACCTATTGGCTGAGGTAAATAGTAGGCGCTCAGGTTATAAATTAAACTTTTATAAAAATTATATTTACTTGTTAGTTAATTAACAAGCGTAAAAAAAGGCCATCGATTGATGACCTTTATTATTAGTAATATAACTTTCAAATAATGCTAAATAATCTTAGAACCAATTGTAGGTTAGTGAAGTGAAGAAATTAGTGCCATCTTGGTTATAGCGTTCACCAAATTGACCATAACTTTCATTATTTGTATAGTCCTTATTGGTCAAGTTCTCAACACGGCTGGTTAGTGTTAGGTTTGGATTGATGTAATAGTTACCACTGATATTGAATAGGGTGTAGTCTTCAATAAAGGTACTATTATCTGACACGTTATAAGTCTTGCCAACATATTCCGCCTCAGCGCGCACATCAAAATCTAACGCTTGATAGCCTACATAAACCAGTCCGGTATGTTCAGGACGATAGACCAATTGTTTGCCTTTGTTGGCGCCTGAACGCTCTTCTGCATCCGTACGAGTATATTGCCCACCAAATAAAATATTACTTAACTGCCAGTCTGAGGTAAAGCTATAACCTGATAACTCTGCTGCATCAATATTGACCGCTTGGTATTTTCCGATAGAGGGATCATAAGCATTATTAATCAAATTATCGACGCGGCTATGAAACCCAGTGAGACGCGTGGTCTGCAGCTCACTATTTGATTCAATAAATACTTCTAAGTTTTTGCTTTCCTCAACTTCTAAGTCTTCGTTTGGAACATAGTAAAAGCTTTCAACGTACAAATCGTTTAAAGAGGGTGCTCTATAACCCGTGGCAAAGCTGGTGCCAAGACGTAAGCTCGGGGCCAGTTTTACCGCGTAACCAAGGCTATAGATGGTTTCATTATCAAACTGTGAATTGTCATCATAACGGACGTTGGCTTGAAAATTGTAAGCATCTTCATTGAGTTGATAACCAACAAAGCCACTTTTTATGGTACGGTCATTTATTTTATAAGTGTCATTGCCGTTTTCAGGCGTGTTATCAGTAATATCTACTTGTTGTTTGAGCCATTCTGCACCAGCTTGTAGCTGCCCTGTAGGCAAGCGATAAATGCTTAATAAGTTCGCTTGTCTCTGCTTAGTCTCAAACTCATCACCCACTTTATTATCAAGATTGTCTAAGCTCTCACCTGCTGATAGGCGCAGGGTTAAATTGTCTTTTTCATATTGCGAAAAAGCAGATATCGCCCCATTTTCTTGATCAATCTCTGCGTTAAGCTCGTTCGTATAGTTATCAAATTCAGCCGTCGATTTGGCAAACAGGCCAGTTGCACCGATACTGATATTTTCTGTTAAAGGCATGCTGGCATTTAAAGCAAAGTTATTACTTTCAAAACCATCATCGTCTTTGTTATTACCTGTTTGATAGGCAAGCGCGCTGATACCGTTAGTTTGATTGCGGCTGGCCGATAAACTAAGCTTTGCGCCTTGCTCATTAGCAAACTGCGCGGCTGCACCATAAACATAATGATCGTTTGAGCCGACCCCAGCGGTGACAGAAAAGTTGGTTTGTTCAACGTTGCTACCCTTGGTAAAAACTTGAATCACGCCGCCCATCGCGTCTGCACCGTAAAGGCTAGAGCCGGATGCGCCGTATAAAATTTCGATACGCTCAATTTGATCGGCAGGTAACAGCGTTAAAGCAGGTTGTCCAGATGACATCGAACCATAGCGTACGCCATCAATTAATATCAGCACCCGCTTACTATCGTAACCACGCAAATAAAAGTTACTGCTACTACCCATACCACCATCTTGCTTAATGCTAAAACCAGGTTGACGCTTAAGAACGTCTAATACCGTTTGACCTTGATAACGCTGTAATTCCTCACTATCAACCACCCGAGTCTGAGCAATAACATTACTGGTCTTAGTTGGCGTACGCGTAGCTGTTACTACGATTTTATCAAGCTCAACTTGTGGTAGCTCGCTATCGCTGACGATATTTAAATCATTGGTGGCTGCTGTAGCGCTAACGGCAAATACGCCAAGTGCACTTAAAATACACAACCGAAGATAGCTAGTCGAAGACGAACGTGATAAAACCATAGTTAATTCCAAAGTCACTAAGTTAAAAAATTACTAAATTAAGAAGTTATAAAAGCAAGAATTAAGAAGCTAAAAGTTACAAAAAACAATAGATAATTTACACGCGATTATTATCTACAAAATTGACTCATTTATAAACCACTTTAACCTAATGTTTATTCACCATAAGATGAGTAAACTTCACTATGGCAGGCTATTTACTCGTTTTTCTCAATCTTAGAATTAATTATGTTTTCCAAGCGCTTTTGATTGCCCCAAACAGTGAATAATATGCAAAACGATTATTCACTATAAAGTGCATAATCAAAAGCACTGTCGTGATAATTAGTTGTTATCATAGCGGCATCTTTTATCCATTTGAATTGTGCTATCCATCAAGTTAAGAGGTTCGTTTTGTTTATTAAACGTCATCTGAGTCCTACTGCTGAATCATCTCCTTTACTTAAATCGCTGCTGATGGTGGTCGCACTACTGATCGCCTTACTATTGAGTATGGTATTACCCCATAGCGCAAATGCTGCGCCTGAAGCGGGGGCGCTTGGTATTGGTGGTAGTGAGGAGAGTGCGAGCGCGCCACCTACAGACTCATTTGGACGAGATACACCGCGCCATACGGTACAGGGATTTATCAGTGCGCTCGGTGATAATGATTATCTGCTCGCCAGTAACTATCTCAATCTATCTAAAGCTGATAATCCAACCACCGTCGTCCGTCAGTTTAAGCAAGCGCTCGATGCAGGTGGGCGTTTTCAGGCTGATTTGCAACTCAATAATACCCCTGAGGGTAATTTAACTGACCAGCTACCGCCAAGCCAAGAAAATGTGGGCAATATCAGTATTAATGATAAAAGTGTCCCACTGATATTAGAGCGTGTCGTTTCCAAAAAAGGTGAGCAGTACTGGCAGTTCTCTACTGAAACGTTAAGCTCAGTGCCCGATGTGATAGAAAATACTGAGCCTACTTTAGTCGCGCGTTATACCATTGACTCGCTAGAAGATAAAAAGCTGTTTGGCTATCAGTTGACCGATTTGGTCGCTGCTGTGGCAATTACTATTGGTAGTTTTTTACTGACCTATATGCTGGTTTGGCTGTGGTATCACCTCTTAAATATTATCTATCCACGGCTACGTGGTGTCCCATTGCCATTACCGGATAAAGTGATATTACCGCTTGCTGTGGTTATTATGGCGTTAATTTTATCAGAGGTGATGGTTTATGCTGGCGTGTCAGTGACGCTGCGTGAACCAGCTAATCGCTTCACCGAGATTGCGTCGTGGTTATCAATAACATGGTTATTGCTACGGGTCATCGACGCGGTCTTTACCCGCGCCGTAAATTTGAGTTATAAAAAGAATTATATTGAGCGAGTCTCTATCTTAGGCTTGATGCGCAAAATCGTAAAAGCGCTACTATTAATATTTGCCGTTATTGTGATCTTTGGTAATTTAGGTTTTGACTTGACCACTGGTATTGCGGCATTGGGGGTAGGTGGTTTGGCCTTAGCACTAGGTGCGCAAAAGACCATCGAAAACCTTGTGGGTAGTGTGGTAGTGGTGGCAGATTCACCGGTGCGCATAGGTGATTATTGTAAGTTCGGTACTTATGAAGGTACGGTGGTCGACATTGGGATTCGTTCATCACGCGTGCGCACATTGGCCCGCACCATTGTGACCGTTCCTAATGGTGATTTTTCATCCATGCAGATTGAGAACTTTACCTCCCGTGATATGTTCCGATTTTTTCATCAGTTATACCTGAAGCGTACTGCGGATATCGACGTGGTGTTTCAGATGGTAAAAGACTTGGATGAATTTTTAAATCAGCATTACTTGACCAATCAAGAATGGAATCAAGTTAATATCCTTGAACTGCGTCAAGACTGCTACGTCATCCAGTTACAATCCTATATTAATGCCAATGATGTCATGGAATTTTATGACAAACAAAACGTAGTATTCGTTGATGTATTAAATCAAGTAAGCAAATATAAAGTAGAGCATGCCTTACCTACCCAGCAGTTGATCGTTAATCAAGCTGAGCTTGAGCATCAAATAGGAAATGATGTTGAACATAAAGCAGCTGATTCTGTGGACGATGCAGCAAGTGTTGCTGATAATAATGAGCCTAGTTCTGTTAATCTAAGTAAGGATTTAGAGGCACTCGCCAATACTGGCAAAGTATATAAAAAAGAACATGAGAAAAAAGAAAAGATGGGAGGAGATGAGCAGAATAGCTCCGAGGAAAGTACTGTCCACACTTTAGCCAAACATCAGCTTCAGCGCATTCAAAAAGCTCTAGGTTTTCCAAAGTAAGAAAGCATTAAAGTGTTCTTGAAGTAGTCTCTGTTAGAGCCATAGTCGAATTTTGAACAGCCCCTAGTATTCCTAATCGATTTACTCAAGCGAGTCTATACAAGCGAGTAACGACTTTGCCGATTATACTGGCACTGCTTTTCTGTTATTCATCCAGCCGTAGTGCGCCCATAATAGCAAACTTGCGGCACTGCGATGCGGCGACCATTCTTGGCTCGCTGTCTTTAATTCTTTCGGAGTGGGTCGTTCTACTAAGCCTAATAAATCCATCGCAGCAACTTTAATCGCCAAGTCATCAACGGCAAGTACATCCGCTCGCCCCAAAGAGAATAGTAAATACATCTCGGCAGTCCAGTGACCAATGCCGATAACGGCCGTGAGTATCTTAATAACCTCCTCATTTGCTAGCATTATTAGGGCGTCAAAATCGATATCATGCTCAACTAGTGAGCGGGTATACCGGATTTTTTGCTTAGATAGACCTTGTGCCCGTAAGGTCTCATCTGTTGCCTGAGTGATCGCTTGCGGTGCGGTTAGGCCTGCATCAGCGAGTCGTTGCCAAATACTGCTAGCAGCAGCAACGGATAATTGCTGTCCTACCATCGCTCTCATTAACTGCTCAAATCCACCTGCATTGCGCCTTAGACTCGGCACACCAACTTGCTCATACATGGGGACGAATCTTGGTTCAATAGCAATAAGTGCCATAATTTGCGTTTTCAATTCCTCGGGGGTGTCAGTCGTTTGTAAGCTCATAAATAACTCATTCTAGGTTGCCGAATAACAATTGCTAAATAAAAGGTGCTGAAGAAAAGCGTTCAAATACATCTAAATCGCTTATTTGATACCGCTATATTTCTGATCCACAAACAGCTACTTTAATGTTCCAGTTCGATTTAATAAAAAATTAGAGATAAAAAAAGACCACGCGTAGGCAGTCCTTTTTTGTCTCTCAACTGCAACGTTTATAACTTACTCGCCATCAGTTTTAGACTTTTTTAATAATACCAATACGGCGCCATTGCCACCATCTTTTGGTGGGGCTGAGCAAAATGCCAATACTTCCGGCAATTGACGTAACCAGCCATTGACGCAGGTTTTGAGAATAGCTTCGCTACCTTTGCCATGGACAATTTTTACCATGGTTTCATTATTCTGTTTCGCTTGGCTCAGCAGTTGAGTCATCGCCGCGCGAGCTTCTTCAATTGTGCAGCCATGAATATCTACCGCATCATACCAACGCAATTTGCCTTGTTTGAGCTGAGTAAATACTTTGGTTTGTAGGGTAGGCTGCTTATAAGATAAGTAAGCTTCACCAGCGACAGGATTAAGCAGCGCTTGCATATCCGATAAGCCTGCGCCTATATCTGCCGCTTCCTTACCTTGGGCAGCAGCACGTTTTGACAAGGTCGCCGCATCAGGTTTACGGCCTTTTTTAGCATTGGCAGGCGAGCGGACGTTGTTGTCATCGAGCTGATTGACGCCATGCATCGCTTGCATGAATAGCACTTTATCATCATCGATATGTTCACTATTTAACTGCTTTACGGTCTTTTTGACTTGTTTTTGGGTAAGCAGGGAGACAGGGTCAGTTGGCTTTTGATCTTCGCCATCAGGTGATGTGGTATCGCGACCCTTGCTAAGTTGTCCTTTAAGCTCTTTGAGCTGGTCTTGCATTTCTTTTGAGAATATAGAATTTGCCATAAAAGTTAACGTGTCTGTTGAGTTAATGAATGAATTAATTGATAAATTATTTAATCACTGAGGCTATAGTCAATGTTATAGCCCGTATCGTACTAGCGTTGTCTGTCATACTTTACGCGCTCGCAAGGACGCTCGCAAGTAAGGATTGTAACGCCTGTCCTGGATGATCGGTCTTCATAAACTGCTCACCGATTAAGAAATGCTGAATATCGTGGCTGAGCATTAGGCGAATATCGTCTGCGCTATGAATACCACTTTCAGTCACGATAAGCGGTTTCTGTAAGGTATTATTAAAGGCATCGTTACTTATAGCACGACCATTATCGTCAGTCGCTAAAGCTTGTAATAGGGTGTTTTTTAAATCAAGCGTGGTCTGCAAGTCTACCTCAAAGGTATTTAAGTTACGGTTATTGATACCATAAATGTTGTGGTTTGAGCGGGGCAACTGTAAAGCGCGTTCAAGCTCATTAGCCGTATGTATCTCTATCAACACATCCATGCCAAGTTCAATACTCAGCGCATGCAACTCTTGCACCTGCAGGTCATCAAGGCAAGCCATAATCAGCAATATACAGTCAGTACCCAATAAATAGGATTGATAAATCTGATAAATATCAATCATAAAATCTTTGCGCAATAGCGGTAGGTTGCAAGCTTCGCGCGCTTGGGTCAGATAGCGGTCATCACCTTGAAAATAATCGCGGTCGGTTAAAACTGATAAACAGCTTGCACCCGCTTGCTCGTATTGCTGGGCAAATAACGCCGGTTCAAAGTTATGATTAATAACACCTTTAGAGGGTGAGGCTTTTTTGATTTCAGCGATAACGCCAATATCAGCCGCTCGTAAGGCCGTAGCAAAACCACGACGCGCACGCTTATCCGCAGTAACTTGCGCTTGTAAGTCCGCAAGCGGTAGTGACTCACGTGCAGCAGTAACTTCATCACGTTTGGTGGCGACAATACGCTGCAATACTGAAGGAATATTAGTGTCTGTTTTTAGGCTGGCGGTCATGGTTATATCCGGTTATCAGTCAAATTAAATTATTAGCCAAACTAAAGAGGCAGTAAAATTGAATGGTTACGATTAAAATGGACGGTAGTGTTTCAAAAAATATGCTAAAGAGCTAAAGAGCTAAAGAGAAGATGATTGTCGAAAACAAGCTGTTATCTTTGAAATTATGAAGACACAAATAGAACTAAATTGACCCGACGGTCACAGTAACAGTTTAAAGAAAAATGGTGTCAAAAGCTATGGTCAGCAGAACTATCAATATAAGGACTGCAACCGCTGATTCATTGGTGACCATGCCAGAAAATCATTATCATGAGTATTTGGCGGTCAACTATTTTTGGACACATATCGGTAGTAAGGCACATAAAGTATGGTTACTCTATGCACTTATAGTCAATTCAGTTCAAAAAGAATATAGTGCTGCTGAGATGAGTTTTTCGAAGCTTCTAGAGTGAAAGGTCGCACAGCAAGCTAGAAAAACTTATAACGGCAGCATATTGTCATGCATAAACCTATTATATTATGAATTGACTATATAAATTAAATCTGCCCTATAAATTAAAATAGTTCTATAAGGTTTTTACAACTCGCGCTAGTCAGCATGAAACAGCAGGAATCAGCAAAAAGGGTGCAGTTCGGCTGGTCTTCGACTTGGCGACGGTTTCAGGTGACCCTTGAGCGACAATCTGTCCACCTGCGTCACCCGCACTGGGGCCAATATCAATCACCCAGTCACTATTACTGGCAACCTGCATGTCGTGTTCGACCATGATGACGCTGTTACCGGCATCAACGAGTCCATTTAATTGCGCCATTAACATCGAGACATCTTTCGGGTGCAAACCCGTTGTTGGCTCATCAAGGATATACAGCGTATCGCCGCGCTGCGTTCGCTGAAGTTCGGTGGCGAGTTTAATGCGTTGGGCTTCACCGCCAGACAGCTCGGTTGCTGGTTGACCGAGTCGCAAGTAGCCAAGCCCAACTTGTAGCAAGGCACTTAGTGCCCGCAATATTGCAGGGTCATCTGCAAAGAACTCATAGGCTGATTCAACCGTGAGCGCCAGCACGTCAGCGATGTTTTTGTCACGATAAGTGATTTCTAGCGTGTCCTCATTGTAGCGCTGTCCGTGACAGACTTGGCAAGGCGAATAGACGCTAGGGAGAAACAGCAGCTCGACACTCACAAAACCTAAGCCTTCACAATTAGGACAGCGACCCTTAGTAGTATTGAACGAAAATCGCCCTGCGTTATAACGACGAGATTTTGCTTCACTCGTTGACGCAAATAACTTACGTACGTGATCAAACAATCCTGTATAGGTAGCAAGGTTTGAGCGCGGCGTGCGCCCAATCGCTTTTTGATCCACGGTTACCAGACGTTTGACATCATTCATCCCCTCAATGATTTGCCCACCTGTTGGCGTCTCTAACTCTTGCTCAAGTAAATCGGCTTCGCCAGTTGGGGCTTCAACGATTTGTTTCTGTCCTAGTGCTTCGTAAACAAGCTCTACCAAAGCCTGACTCACCAGACTCGACTTGCCCGAACCCGATACGCCTGTGACGGTCGTCATGACACCCAATGGGAACTCGACATCCAGTCCTTGTAAGTTATTGCGCGTAACCCCTGCTAGCTTAAGCCACGCTATCGGAACTCTTTGCGTGCGCTTCACTATGGCATCAGTGGTGAACAGATAGCGGCTGGTATGTGAGTTAGTCACGTCGCGCAATCCTTCTACAGGGCCACTATAAATCACCTCGCCACCATGAGTGCCTGCATCGGGTCCAACGTCTACGATCCAATCGGCGTGTCTGATGACGCTCACATCATGCTCGACGACAAATACTGAGTTACCAGTGGCGATGAGCTCATCCAATGCACTTAATAGCGCTTGGGTATCTGCTGGATGAAGGCCTGCGGATGGCTCATCCAGTACATATACCACTCCGAACAGTTGCGAGCGAATTTGGGTAGCTAGGCGCAAGCGTTGTAGCTCACCAGGCGATAAGGTAGGCGTGGTGCGTTCAAGCGATAAGTATCCCAAACCCAACAGGGTCAGCGCCTTAACTCGAGATAAAATATCACTGGCAATGCGCTGAGCGACAATCGCTTTTTCTCGGTTTGCCATATCGTCAGTTGGGACCTTATTAGCCGCAGTCTCTAGCTTGAGCGCCAGTTCGGTAAAGGTCAGTTGCGACAACGCCCCAATATCGAGTCCTGCGAACGTAACGGATAGTGATTCTTTTTTTAGTTTTTTACCCTCACACTCCGGACACACAGAGATTTGCATAAACTGAGAAACACGCTTTTTGGTCAGTGGGCTTTGGGTCGTGGCAAAAGAGTGTAGTATGAAGCGCTTCGCACTTGAAAACGTGCCCATGTAATGGGGCTTTTCGTCATTTTCAATCGCCACACGTACTTGCTCAAGGCTGTATTCGGGATAGACAGGGACCGTCGGAGTTTCATCAGTAAACAAGATCCAATCGCGGGTTTCTTGCGGTAATGACTGCCAAGGCACATCAATATTATAGCCGAGTGAAACCAGTATGCGGCTTAGGTTTTTACCTTGCCATGCTGGTGGCCATGCCGCAATGGCGCGCTCTCGAATGGTTTTGGTATTATCAGGCACCAGCAGCTGCTCAGTTACCTCGAACACGCGGCCAATACCAGAGCAGGTAGGGCAGGCACCCTCGGGTGTATTGGGCGAAAATGCATCGGCATATAATATCTCTTGACCAGCAGGATATTTTCCGGCTCGTGAGTAGAGCATGCGCAGACCATTTGAGATGGTAGTGACACTGCCCACTGATGAGCGCACAGAGGGCGTGCCCCGTTGTTGTTGTAGGGCGACTGCTGGCGGTAGCCCTTCTATCGCATCAACATCAGGCTCTTCAACTTGGTCTATCAATCGACGCGCATAAGGGGACACTGAATCCAGATAGCGGCGCTGTGACTCAGCAAACAAAGTGCCAAAAGCGAGTGACGATTTGCCTGAGCCTGATATACCAGTAAAAACGACCAGTGCATCGCGGGGTAAATCCACATCGACATTTTTTAAATTGTGAACGCGCGCACCTCTGACTTGAACACTGTGAGCAGAAGTGGAGGCCGTATTTTTAGAATCGCTTTTATTAATTGTGGTATCGACGGTTAAATTTTTAGTGATGGTCATAAAACAGTTGTTCCTATTGCCTTTTGTTTTTGGTTTTAGCTGTGTTTGAGCTATCAATACATAATACAGTGTTGTACACAAAAGATAACGAGCCTAAATGGTAAATGACTTTTACTAAAAGGTAATAATAGTCTTAGTTGCATACAGCCTCTAATTACTCCATTAGAGATAAAAAATATAAGATTTTCTTAGCCATATCTATATGTTAGAATTAGCGCCGTTAGCGACAGCTACTGTTTATCAATCCTATAAGCTATCAATCCTATAAGAGTTTTAATATAAAAATGAATATGCCAATCTAGCTGTACACCCTTCAGTAACTTATTGCTTTTTATAGCAATACCCCTCTTTTAAAGCGTTTTACGCTTTTTTCTGTGTGACCCCATTGCTTTATTTATCTTACCAATCGATTTATTCGTTAAGTATCTAATATTAAGAGACTCAAAATAGTATCTGGCTTCTTCTCATAATATTTAATGGGATCATGAACCTAGCTAGAAGATTGCGGCGAAGCACTGTGTCGTTACTTTGCTAGTTTGTTTTAAACCTATCGATTAGTAGAATAATAAATCAGTAAATAAGACTGAGTTAAAAATGTTAAATGTTATTAAAGAGCATTGGCTATCGAATGTCAAAGGCGATGTTCTGGCTGGTATGGTAGTTGCCTTGGCCCTTATCCCCGAAGCCATTGCCTTTTCGATTATTGCTGGTGTTGACCCACAAGTGGGTCTCTACGCCTCTTTTTGTATTGCAGTCGTTATCGCTTTTGTCGGTGGACGTCCAGCGATGATTTCTGCGGCTACCGGTGCCATGGCATTATTAATGGTCACGTTAGTCAAAGACCATGGCTTGCAATATCTGCTGGCAGCCACCGTTCTCACTGGTGTTTTACAAGTTATCTTTGGTTTCTTAAAACTGGGTAACTTAATGAAGTATGTCTCTCAGTCAGTCATCATTGGCTTTATTAATGCCCTAGCCATTTTAATCTTTATGTCGCAACTTCCTGAGTTAATGCCGCAAGATGGCTCAAACCTATGGCATGTCTATACCTTAGTTGCTTTAGGATTGTTGATTATATATGGCTATCCCCACATCCCAAAGATTGGCAAAATTATTCCCTCACCTTTGGTTTGCATAGTATTAGTAACTATTTTAGCCATTGTATTTGGCGCAGAGGCACGAACCATTAGTGATATGGGACAACTGCCTGATACCATTCCTATTTTCTTGTTACCTGATATCCCTTTGAATATAGACACCTTGCTTATCATTTTGCCTTATTCAATTAGCTTGGCAATAGTGGGCTTGTTAGAGTCTATGATGACCATGACGATAATAGATGACCTAACCGATACCAAAGGCAATCGTAACAAAGAATGTAAAGGGCAAGGAATCGCCAATGTAGTGAGCGGTTTCTTTGGTGGTATGGCAGGTTGTGCGATGATAGGTCAGTCTATAATCAACGTAAAATCAGGCGGTTATACTCGTCTATCTACCTTGATTGCTGGGGTGTTTTTATTATTGATGGTGGTCTTTCTAAGCGATTGGTTAAAGATTATTCCAATGGCAGCGTTAGTGGCAGTTATGATCATGGTCTCTGTGGGTACCTTTAACTGGAGCTCTTTTAAAGAGTTAAAAACCAAACCTCTACAGAGCAATTTGGTAATGATAACCACAGTTGCGGTGGTTGTGGCGACCCATAACTTAGCTTATGGGGTTTTGATCGGCGTTCTATTATCCGCATTATTCTTTGCCAATAAGATTGAGCGCTATATGAGTGTCGATACGCAACTAGATGAATCAAAGCAAACGCGTTATTATCGAGTCAATGGCCAAGTATTTTTCTCATCTGCAGAGCGTTTAATAGAGTCATTTGATATCAAAGAAGCGATCCCTAATGTGGTCATCGATGTCTCTGAGGCTCATTTCTGGGATGTGACGGCAGTTGCCGCTATTGATAAAGTCATTATTAAGTTTCGCCGAGAAGGCACCGAGGTCGAGCTCATAGGCCTTAATAAGGCCAGCCAAGCGATGGTAGAAAAATTCGGTATTCATGATAAATCTGACGCAGATAATAGCCTAAGCGCTCATTAACTGCTCATTGAGTACTTATTGATAACGTCACGCTTTCAAGAATTAAGGACAAATTATGACTACTAAAAAGCACATTCTAGCTTGTATTGATGGGTCGGCAGTCACTGAATCCGTTTGTAACTACGCCGCATGGTATGCCAGTCGATTAGACTTATCGGTTGGATTATTACATGTTAGTGATATTCCTGCGTCGACAAGGCGCGACTTGTCAGGCGCAATAGGGGTGAATAGTCGCCAATTATTACTAGAAGAATTAACTCAGCTGGATGAAACTAGGGCTAAGGTGGTCAACAGTTATAGCAATGCATTGGTACAAGATGCAAAAAGCCATATTAATAGTGACTTTGATGTACCTGTATTTGTTTATCAACGCCGAGGCAAGCTATTGCCCGCTATTGAACACTTTAAAGAAAAAAATCACGCCATTGTTATGGGACGGCGCGGAGAAGATCATAAGAATGATCGAATTAATATTGGCAGCCAAATCGAAACCGTTGCCCGTGCCGCAAGCACCCCCATTTTGATTTGCTCAGAACAGTTCAAATTGCCCACCTCCTATCTGATTGCCTTTGACGGCAGTAAAACGGCTATTAAAGCCTCGCAAATGGTTGCTAGTAGTCAGCTTTTGAAAGGCATGCAAGGTCACATCGTGATGATAGGTAATGACAATGACGCCTCCAAAAAGAGCTTAGCGGCAGTAACTGAACAATTAAAGTCATCAGGCTTTACGGTGGATGCTCATCACCTACCTGGATCTGATGTCGTTGAAGGGTTATTAACCTTCCAAACAGAAAAGAAGACGGATCTTATCGTCATTGGTGCTTATGGACATTCTAAGTTTCAGCAGTTGTTTATTGGTAGTACGACCACACAAATTATTGCCAAAACTCTTTCACCTATTCTCTTATTGCGTTAAAGGGCAGGGATGTTGAAAGTTTTGTCTTAAAAATATTTAGGGTTTAGATAAGCGCTCCGCTAGATAATCCACCAATAACCTGATTTTCGGTGATAAATGACGGTTATGAGGATAAATCGCCCATATTTCTTCCTCAGGTTCTCTATAATTATCTAGCAAGCTTATCAACTCTCCTGATACTAGATGTTTTTGTACATAGTAATCAGGCAACTGTACGATGCCCAGACCCTTTAAAGCGGCATCAACTAAGCTATAACCGCTGTTATAGCGCACGGTGCCAGTCACACGAATATTCTGCTCTTTATCCGCTTCCTTAAAATGCCAGTAGTCCAAGGTGCCAAGCAGGCAGTTATGTTGAGCCAGTTCGGTCAGCGAGTGCGGCATGCCATATTTTTCAATATAGGTTGGCGACGCACAGACAAAATTAGTACGGCGACTGAGTTTTTTGGCCATCATAGTAGAGTCGCGCAGCTTGCCGATACGAATCGCTAAATCATAGCCGCCTTCAACCAAGTCGATCTTTTGATTGCTCAAAAAAGCGGTGACCTCAATATCGCTATAGTGCACCATAAAGTCATTTACTAATGGTAGCAACTGTCGTTCTCCATAAGTGACAGGGGCGGTCAACTTGATCCTACCTTGCGGTCTCGACTGCAAGTTACTCACCGCTTGTTCAGCCTCATCTAAGCCGTCGAGCACCGCGCGGCAATGTTGATAAAAGACCCGACCTTCTTCCGTTAACGACACTTTACGCGTGGTGCGGTACAGTAATTTGATATTGAGACGTTGCTCTAAGGCGCTTACTTGTCGACTCACTTGGGCGGTTGAAATACCCATGTTTTTTGCCGCTTGCGTAAAACTCTCGTATTCTGCGACAGAGACAAACTCACTAATGCCATCCCATTTCATGATTATTACCACTGTGTAAAATATATTTGCAAATATAGCATATTATCATCAGTCTAGAGATAATATAGAATGATGCTATCAATACAAAATGACGCTATAAACGGTAACGCTATAAACGTAAATAGGCCCTAGTGTATTGCCACTGAAGCTTGCTACTATAAGACAATCAAAATTAGAACTACCTCTGTGTTTAACAGGGACAGTAACCCAGTAACCAAAAAAAGAGACTGTTATGTCAGATAAATTTATTAAATCTAAAGCCGCCATTGCTTGGGGGCCAAATCAACCCCTCTCAGTTGAAGAGGTGGACGTTATGTTGCCACGTAAAGGCGAAGTGTTGGTAAAAATCATTGCCAGCGGTGTCTGTCATACTGACGCTTATACTTTGTCTGGTGAAGATCCAGAAGGCGTTTTCCCCGCTATTTTGGGTCATGAAGGTGGTGGTATCGTTGAGCAAATCGGCGAAGGCGTAACCAGTGTCCAAGTCGGTGATCACGTTATTCCTTTATACACTGCAGAGTGCGGCGTTTGTAAGATGTGTACTTCAGGTAAAACCAATCTATGCTCAGCCGTACGCGAGACTCAAGGTAAAGGCCTAATGCCAGATGGCACCACGCGTTTTTATAAAGATGGCGAGCCAATTTATCATTATATGGGCTGTTCAACTTTCTCTGAATATACGGTCTTGCCAGAGATTTCTTTGGCCAAAGTAAACAAAGAAGCACCGTTGGAAAAAGTTTGCCTGCTCGGTTGTGGCGTGACTACTGGTATGGGTGCAGTCATGAATACTGCTAAGGTTGAAGAAGGCTCTACCGTTGCTATTTTCGGTCTTGGTGGCATTGGGCTAGCAGCCGTTATCGGTGCAAAAATGGCAAAAGCCAGCCGAATTATCGGCATTGATATTAACGAAGATAAGTTTGAGTTGGCCAAAAAGTTAGGCGCGACCGATTGCATCAATTCTAAAGACTACGATAAGCCTATTCAGGATGTCATCGTTGAGCTGACTGATGGCGGCGTTGACTATTCGTTTGAATGTATCGGTAACGTCGATGTCATGCGTTCAGCGCTTGAGTGCTGCCATAAAGGCTGGGGCGAGTCGGTTATCATTGGGGTTGCCGGAGCCGGAAAAGAGATCTCAACCCGTCCCTTCCAACTAGTGACCGGTCGAGTCTGGAAAGGCTCAGCATTTGGCGGTGTTAAAGGCCGTACGGAACTGCCCGGTTACGTCGAACGTTATTTAGAGGGTGAGATTCCATTAAACGATTTTATTACTCATACGATGCCACTTGAGGATATTAACGAAGCGTTTGATCTGATGCATAAAGGCGAGAGTATTCGCTCTGTTATTCACTTTGATGCATAAGTTATAGCAATTTATTCAAAGTAGTTAAACCATAAAAGTGCTGTCCCAGTAATAACTTACGGGGCAGCATTTTTTCGTTTAAGAAATCTGTTTGAAGAGGTCAGCAAGCGAGAAAAATTTGCCAGCCTTGCGAGTTTTTCCGGTGTATCAATTTTATTTAGTGTTCACTATACTAAAAATAATCGTAGAGTGGATGCAACGAGAGCGAGGTCTAAAACTATTATTAACTGAATAGATAAAAAAATAGCCTAAGTAACAATTAATATTAAAAAATTTATTCACTCTTACAGTCAATTCTAAATAAAATTGATACGTTAATAACTACGTGCTACTGGTATAAGTTTTCCTTGCGTGCTGCTAAACAGAGGCTACGGAAAATTCATCTCAGTAGCACTGTATCGGTTTTAAAGTGAATCAACTACAGTCTCTGTTATTCCTATCTTGCTTGCATGCCCAAATTCTTCATTTACTTTTTCCAATATCAAAAACAACTTAGAAAAAATGGTATATTTCTTTAAATAAACCAGCTATGCAGCCACACTATATCCGTCTTCGAATGAACCGACTATATCAACTCAACTCACGGCTGGGACTGATACCGAACAGCCGCTTATATTCTCGGCTGAATTGACTGGGGCTCTCGTAACCGACTTGCATGGCAATTTGTGATATTTGTTCAGTGCCCAATTGAATCAGTCGCCGCGCCTCCATCAACCGTAGGCTTTTTTGATATTGTAGCGGGCTTAACTGGGTAATTTCTTTGAAATGTTGATGGAACCCTGAGACACTCATACCGCAGCTGCTGGCTAGATCTTCTATGATCACAGGCTCGCTCAGATGTGCCTTCAGCCAATCGGTAGCTTGGGTAATGCGATGGGTATGACTGCCGTTGACCACCAACTGTCGTAACTTGTCTCCTTGCTGCGCGCTAAGCAATCGGCAGTAGATCTCCTGCTGAATCAATAGCGATAAAAAATCAATATCGTTTGGATAATTGAGCAAGTCAATCAAACGCTCAAATGCTGAGAGTACCGTATCCTCTAATTGCCATTTTATACCCAAATACCGCTCTTCTATGCTTTCCTTAGGGGGTGTCTTTGCTAGGACCTCTCTGATTGTGGCCAGATTTAACTTCATTGATAAGACGATAACGGGTGTCTCTACCGTTGCGTGCTCAATATGCACACTGATAGGAATATTGACGGGGCAAAACATCAAGTGGCTGTCATCGAAGTACTGACACTCTGCACCTAGGTAAATCTCTCGTTCCCCCTGCAAAACAATACAGATACTAGGTTCTTGGATATAACTGACCCTGTCACTCGGTCGGTCTGCACAGTAAAAAAACAAACCTGAAACGGCAGACTCAATGGTTTTATTTTTGGGTAGCGTGGACAGCAACTGGTCGATTATTTTTGAATGGATCATATTTTAGTCTTTCTTGTGTTTATTCGATTCTATAAATATTTATAGAATTAGGCAAGAGTGTTGGAGGAATATTCTAACGGTTTATTTGTCATCGTCTTATACTCATTAAATCGAAAGATACTATATTTAAAGATCAGTACTTAAAGAGCAGTACTTAAAGAGCAGTATTTAAAAATTAATAATAGTCGACAACCAATCACTTAAAACAAGGCAAATATTATGAAAATTTTCTATAAAACTCGCGCCACAGCAACGGGTGGACGTTCAGGACATACCGAACTTGACAATGGTACATTGGGCTTTGATTTGGTGTCTTTTCAAGAAAAAGACAAAGAAGGCGTCAACCCAGAACAGCTTTTTGCAATGGGTTATGCCGCCTGTTTTGACAGCGCATTGAGCCTGACAGCACAACAATTAAAGTTGCCAGTCACCGCCTCAAAAACCTCTGCTCAAGTGGGTATTGGCATGAAAGCTGATGGCAGCTATAACTTGGACATCGACTTGTCTGTTGAAGTATCTGGTATCGACGAGGCACAAGCACAAACCTTGATTGAAGCCACGCATCAAGTATGCCCATACTCTAATGCCACTCGCGGCAATGTAGATACCCGCTTAGAAGTTACGGTTGTTTAATCAGTATAAACCGTTACAAAAAATGTATTATTCAAATAGTATGATTCTCAGGGGCTTGGCTGTATACGACAGCCAAGCCCCTATAGTTTGTCTAAAATAAAACACCTACAGCTCCGACACTAATCATATAAGTTGTATGACTTGCACTCCGCTTCCTTGTCCAGACAATAAAAAATGCCCGTAGCTCTCGTGTTCTGAGCTGCGGGCATTTTTTTATTCAGTGCTATTATGTTTAGAGAGCAAGAGTTGAGAGGTAAGCAGTTACAAGGGTAGTGATTAAGAAGGTGGGTGTAAATCTGAATTATATACTAATAAGCATTAGTGCTTTTTTGTCTCACCAACCACTTTATCCATAACGGCAAACAATAGGCCAGATACTACGAATGTCATGTGAATGATGACTTTCCACATGAGTTTATCAGCATCAAGGTCACTCATTTCAGTAGAGATGTCCATAAATGATTTTAAAAGATCAATCGCAGAAATGGCAACGATAGCGCCAATAAGCTTTAGTTTGAGACCAGAAAAATCGACTTTACCCATCCAGTTAGGGCGATCAACATGGTTACCAATATCAATTTTTGAGACAAAAATCTCGTAGCCACTGAATATTATGATGAGTAACAAGCTGGCAACCAAGGAGATATCGACCAGTACCAGTATATCGACGATGACGTTTGCTTCAGAGGCAGTCCAGATATTCGCGAACATATACCACAGTTTTTGGATAAATTTGACAAACAATAAAATAATGCCCAGAACCAAACCCAAGTAAAAAGGGGCTAGCAGCCAGCGACTACTAAAGATAGTTTGTTCTAAAGGTTTTTCGAGCTTTTTTAACATATCTCTCTCTTGATGATCGGAGTAGCGCTGTTTATATTGCTGCTGTGCTATAGGAGACTGTCAACACACTTCGATTTAAGCTTTAACTGTCTTTTTATTTAAGACAAATACCGATACCGCGCCCAAAATTACGGCGCTTGCCACTATAAACCGCATGGTCAAGGGTTCAGATAAGAAAAGCATACCCGCAATAGCGGCCAGTACAGGCACGCAGAATTGCACCACTGCTGCTTGCGTACTCTTTAACAATGGCATCGCAACGTACCAAAGGCTATACCCGATACCAGAGGCAACCGCACCCGACAGGCACGCCAGTAAGACCCCTTCTATACTCACTTCTGCTACGTAACTCATCCCTGCTAACAGTAGTATCGGTATAGCGACGAGGCTTCTAATAAAGTTAAAGCCGGTTGTCCGTAATGGTGACACGCACACTTTACCGCGTATGCTATAGATGCCCCATGCCGCGCCGCTTATTGCCATGATCATAGCACCAAATAGCGAGGGTACTGCCGCTGAAGGGAGCATCAAGTAAATAAACCCTGCGAGCGCCACCAAAAGTGCCACCCACTGTAGGGTGCTCAGCTGCTCTTTTTGATAGATACTCCAACCAATCATAGTGAGCTGAACCGCTGAAAATAAAATCAGTGCACCAGTACCGGTATCTAGCTCCACATACGCAATCGAAAAACAAAGGGCATAAACCACTAAGCTGATACTACTTAGCCAACTGCCTTTGTCTTTTAAAATGGCAGTGTTGAGTGTATCGTCGTTTTTTATACTCTTACGTCGTATATTATAAGTATAAACCGTCATGATAATACCAAGGCAGACTGCGCCGCTCAGCAGCCGAATAATAGTAAAATTCCAAGGGTCAATATAGCCGCCTGCTAAGGCCATTCTACATAGAAGAGAGTTTGCGGCAAATGCCATTAAAGCAATAATTGTGTATAACGTGGCTTTCAAAAATAATTCCTAATAAGATATAACCAGCGTAGCGTAAACCACACTAAGGTGTTTTTTAATATTTGATTGTTATCACAAAGTACTAACTAGTGGGCGACTTTTGCATCAACATGCTAATTGCGAAAATACCAAGAATAGTTCCCGATATCCATCTTTGAATACGCATTGTAAATGGATTTTTTGATAGGGTTGTGCTGACTGATGCTGCTGCAACGACAATAGCGCCATTAATAGTAATCGCTATCACCAGCTGAACCATTCCCAGTTGTATAAATTGTTCAAATGTAGAGCCTACTGTGGTATCAATAAATTGTGGAATGAGTGCAGCATACATTAGCGCGATTTTCGGATTCAATACATTAGTTACGAAGCCCATTATAAACAAGCGTAGAGGAGAATGAGGAGGTAGCTCTTGTGTCTCAAAAATCGACGAGCCCTTTGGTTTAATCATATTCCAGGCCAAGTAACCAAGATAAAAAGCACCTGCCACCCGAACGATGTCGTATGTGACTGGAATAACCTTGAATAAAGTGGCCAAACCCAATGCCGAAGCGAACATATAAAATACGAACCCAAGACCAATCCCTGCCAGCGAAATCATACCCGCTAAGCGACCTTGAGAAATAGATCTTGAGGTCAAATATAACATGTTGGGCCCTGGGGTTAGCACAATTCCTAATGCTATTAGGGCCACAGCCGCCAGACTTCCGTTCGTAACCATACATTAACGCCTTTCAATAGTAATAGACAATATTTGGCTCTGTTTCTAGGTCAGAAAAATCAACGATATTGTTGGTAAGCAAAAAATAATCAGCTCAGGACTGTATAGAATTGGGAAATAATTGAAAAAATAACCAACGCCTGACACTCTTGTTTATCATAACAAAGAACAAAGGCGTCACTTATGTCTCGTACCATACTGGGTAATGAACAAGGACAAAAGTGGTCTGATATATTGCGACAAATTAACATATATAACAAGTCTAATCTAAGACGAAACGTCGAAGCTATGATATGCCGCCTATGTGTTGGCTGTCCTTGTGAAATGTCCTTGTGAAATGTCCCTGCCTACTTCGGCAAGTGGTTTGCTATATGTCACTAATACCGCTATTGGTGTAACTCTAAAAGGGTGAGCGCTTCAACTAGCAGCACCATAAAAGAGGAGAATAAGGCTGCCATAATCCTCGCTTGTGTCTCTGTTTGGCTTCCTCAGATTTGAGTTTTATACCGCCTTTAAGGTTTTATCATCATTTTGTCATAGTTGTCCCGTATCCTTAAGCTCAATATTAACGGTTGCTGTTGGTTACTTTGTCAAAATGGTGATGTTGCTCTAACAACAGTACTGTAGTGGCTAACTCAGCGCCATGGTTTAGGGTGTTTTTTTATGGGTATAGCCAATCGGCTTGGCAGTATCACCACGCGCATGCTGATTATCTTGGCACTGGCTTTTTTGCTCATTATTATGATGGTGTATTGGGTGATTGAAACCCAAGGTAAGCCGCGTATTTCGGCGATGACTTCAGAGACAGTGGTTGAAACCGGCAATGAAGTCATCAATAGCCTTATGGCCAGCATCAGTCATGTCGATGGATTGGCAAAAGCCACCAGTGCCATCAGTGGCGGGTTGCCAAAAGATGACGACCTTTACCAACAAACGATTGGCAACTTAATGCGCCAAACTGATTCCAGAATCGTAGGCGGTGGCGTGTGGTTTGATCCAAATAGGTATGTGGAGGGACAGGAACGTCAATCCTTTGTTTGGTCGCGTGACCGTTCAGGAATCATGCAGCCAATCGATCGTTATAATTTGGTGTCGCAAACGCCCAACGCCTACTATCGCGACTGGTGGTACATCCCTGCAATGTATGCCCGCCATGACCACTGTGTCTGGAGCCGCGCGTATGTTGATCCAATGAGCAATCAGCCGATGATGACTTGTGCTAAGGCCTTGTATGATAGCCGTAATCAAGCCTTTAATGGTGTGGTTTCGTTTAACTTACTGCTTGATAACCTCGATGACGCCGTGAAAAATTGGCAAGACAAGGTTGGTGGCTATGTGTTTTTGGTGGATTTAGACAATCGGTTTTTGACTTTTCCTGATCAGTCTATCGTCACTCAGGTGACAGCCAACAATCCTCAAGGTGAGATGATGACGGCCAGTCAGCTTGCTAGTACCAATCCTACCTTTGCTCCCATTGCCGATAGTCTCGATAACGTAAACCATGAGCTTATTGAGGAGGCGATTGTCAAAGACGAGGGTCGCTATACTTTGGCAGCGAATAGCATTTTGAGCACGACTAATATGAATAAAATCAGTGAGCAGGAGTCTAAATTGCTCTCAGCGCTGCTACTGCTCAATGTTAAACAAGGCTTCAATTTAGTAGGCAGCCATTTGGTTGATACCATTGCTGTTCCCAATGATTTTGTATTACAAGAGCCCGCAACCGCCTTTGTATTTCGCATGCCCTTTACTTATTGGAAGATGGTTATCGTCAAGCCCAACAGCGATATGATGATCGTGGCAAATGCGCTATCGAATCAGCTGATTCATGCTATGTTATTGGGTTTTTTACCTATTTTGCTACTGATTGCATGGGCATTTCGCCGTTACTTTACCCGTCCCCTGAAACATATGGCACACGCGGTTTCTGACATGGGGGAATTAATTGAACAAAAGCAATATCAAAAACTCAGTGCCCATAAACTGCCTCATTCAAACATCAGTGAGATTCAAGTCATTGGTGATAAAACCAATCAACTCATTGACCGTGTGGTCGAAAACGAAGGCGCGCTTGCCGAAATTAACGTACATCTTGAAAAACAAGTCGCTGCTCGCACCCAAGATTTACAGCAAGCGATGGATGAGCTAAAAGCCTCACAAGTGCAGATGGTCCGCTCAGAAAAAATGGCAACGCTTGGGCAAATGGTGGCAGGGGTGGCACACGAGGTCAATACGCCGTTGGGTTATGTGCGTAGTAATATTGAGCTGGTGGGAGATAACTTAATGCGCTTTGATGAGCTTATAAATAATACTGAGCATTTATTATGTGCATTAAGTGACCCTCAAATTGATAAAGAACAAGTCAATAAATTCATTGCTAAGACGTTGCAATGCTGTGATAAAATCAAAGAAGATGAGGTCAGTGATGACCTTGCGCTTTTGGTCAAAGACGGTCTTTATGGGGTTGATCAAATTGCTGAATTGGTAGTCAGTTTACGTGACTTCTCGCGTATTGATGAGTCTAAAGTGAAAGACGTCGATATCAATGACTGTATTAATAGCTCATTAGTAATGGCACGTAACAACCTCAAAAACTTAAATGTAATCACCAATTTGGCTGAGCTACCGGCTATTCAGTGCAACCCCTCACAAGTTAATCAAGTGCTACTCAATTTATTTAATAATGCGGCTCAAGCTATTCCTGTCGATAAAAAAGGGGAGCTGCATATCGTCTCGTCCTTAGATGACACTACCGTTGATCTCACGGACAGTAATACGGTTTTGATACGAGTGACCGATAATGGCAGCGGTATCAAAGAGAGCACGTTAAGCCGTATCTTTGAGCCATTTTTTACCACTAAAAAAGCCGGTGAAGGAACAGGACTAGGACTGGCAATCGCTGCTCAAATTATCGAGCAGCATGGCGGCAGTATTAAGGCAGTTTCAATCATTGGGAAGGGTACGACCTTTACTCTAACATTACCAATACAGCAAGCTGCTAACAACGATCAGCAGGCCCCCAAAATACTGTTCGAAAGCTAAGATACCCTTGATGACTGACTTAAATGACTGACTTAGAGAGAGCCGCATGCAAAAACCAAAATTAGCTTTTATCGATGATGAACTACGTATTTTACGCAGTTTAAAAATGCACTTTCGCCAGACGCATGACGTGTTCATCACCACTGATCCTGCTGAGCTGATGGATTATGTCGTTGCTAATGATGTGCAAGTGGTCATTAGCGACCAGCGCATGCCTGACAAGCAAGGAACAGAGGTGCTACGCGAGGTTAGAGAACTCTCACCAAACACCATTCGTATTTTATTAACAGGCTATGCCGACCTCAATGCCGTGATTGACTCGGTCAATGATGGAGAAATATACCGCTATATCACCAAGCCTTGGCAAAATGATGAACTCAAAAAAATCATTAATAAAGCCACTGAAATTGCCCATCAAACCAAAGACATCGACCAACAAACGATTGAGTTTGCCAGTATCAGTGGCAAGCGCCATATCTTGGTATTAGACGATGACGAAAATGTTTATATGCAGATAAAAAGCAATTTTAATTCAGCGTATACCGTCAGCTGGGCGAACAGCCTTGAGCAGGCATCCGAGCTATTACAACGCAAAAAGTTCGGCGTTACTATTGCGGATGTGACCCTCAATCACGAGAATATTGCGCCGATCATCTATGCACTAAAAAATATTCAACCTGACCTTATGGTGCTGATGCTTACAGAGTTTAAAGACGCGCATATGGTAATTGATTTGATTAATAAAGGTCAGATATTTCGTTGTCTACCACGTCCAACCAATTTGACGATAATGGGTATTAGCCTTGATCGCGCCTACCACCATCACGAAAAAATGATACAGCAGCCCATTCTTGCTGCGCGTCATCATGTGGATGAGGTACCGGAATCCGAAGCCTTTAGTTTTTCCGCTAAGCTCAAAGGCTTTCTCTCTAATTTTAAGAGCTGGCGCAAAGGATCAGCCAACAAAGACAGTAAAAAACAATCATTAAAACAGATGAATAACTAAAATTAATGGTTAAAAAACCACCAACTACTAGTTAGAGCGTACCATTTAAGTGATCCACGGGATATAAACTTAGTTAATAAAGAAACATGGGTCACGCTATTGCTTGACCCATGCCATGTTTATTTTTTTATAAGAATACTTTATTTAACCGTTTTCCAGCCGTCATTTTTTGGCGTAATTAGGTGACTTGATACCAGTCAATTTTACGGGTCATCACCATAACAGAAGCAATCAGCGCAAAGCAAAACACGGCACCAAGCAGTAAGTTCATATCTTCTATGGTTAAGATGCCATAAAAAGAGGCGTATAGTCCGGCTAGTATGGTAGTAAAAATGGCAGCCCGTTTCACGCCGCTAGGCACATAATAGGTATACCAACCAATGAGCCCTACACAAGCGGTAGCGGCAATCGCATAGGCTTTCCAAAATACGATTTGTTCGGCTAGTGGTAGTAATAAGACATAGAACACCAATAGAGCACAGCCGACTAATAAATACTGAATAGGGTGAATTCGGCTGGATTTAATCACTTCAAACGAAAAGAAAGTACCGAATGAAACCAGTATCAATAGTAAGGCATATTTCATAGTGCGTTCGGTTTGTAAGTAAACATCGTTAGGTTCAGCAAAACTGACCCCAAAACTGTTTAAGCGGATACTGCCATTACTGGCAGCGTCTGACGCTTCTTCTACAGCAACAGCTGCTTCAGAAGCGTATGGATAGCCATCTGCTTCTAACTCAGAGGGGTAGCTACCTGTGTTTAAGGATGCCTTACTTATGACGTTACATTGGCTATTTGGGGTGCTTAAGCATTGCGATAAACGTTGATTATTGGCAATAGTAAGATATTGATTTTGCCAGTTGGCTTCAAAGCCATCTGAGGTAAAGCTTTTGGCATTTGGTAGTGCTTTCCCAATAAAGTTTGGTGCATGCCAGTTACTATTCATGGTGAGCTCAAAATTTTGTCCAGTTGGTACGGTGTTCAAGTTGCTGATGCCGGATAGTGGTAGATTGACCATAATCTCAACTGGTTTATTGTTTTGATTAGAAGTTTGCAAGTGAGAAGGGTCTGAGCTTTGGCTATTTAATCGAGTTAAGATATGCTGAGGGAGAGAGACTTCAACGTAGGTTAAATCTCTTAACATAGCGGTTTGCGGGTAGGTCGCTTTGATTTGTTGCTGGTCAATTGTCACTGTCGGCAGTGTTGCAACGCCGCGCAGATCCGATACTGGAATGATCAACTTGGCTTCATTCCAGTGGGTCACGGTTTTTTTTGCTGTCGACCCAACCGTATTCTCTGATGTTTTTTCTGTGTTTGCAGCGACAATGGACGTATTATCTGACTCATTCAAGCTAGAAGTGACTTGGTTTGAAAGAGGTTCTGTTAAAAAGTGTTCTTTTAAAAGATAGCTCTGATCAAATTTTACATCACCGCGATAGCTGGTAGCATGATAAATGCCTCGTTGGTAAGTGTCTGTGCTTACCTCAAGATTCTGTGTGGCTTGGGTTTGAGTGGCAAATATTGTTTCAAGCTTAGAGTAGGATGAGGGGCACTTAATCGCTTTATCTTTTGTATCTATTGTGCATTCTGGCATTACTGTGGTTGGAATGGTGATAAATGGAGTAATGATTTCTTGTGGGTTAACGTGCTGCTGGGCAATCTCTATAACGACTGAATCCGCATAATTTTGTCGTTCATAGATGACAGAGCTAACCATATTTAAACCAATGGCAAAAATAATGCACAGCCCAGCGATAATAAATAGCTTAATAGATAGTGTTTTTTGCATGCGAGTTCCTCTAGTTGACCTTTAATCAAAACTGCTAATACAGTTAATTGGTTTAAATGGCATCATAGAGGAGGCATGAAGAGATAATGTGAAGGAAAGATGGAGTTTTTATGGAAACACATGTCGGGTATTATCTGTCTTTGCAACCCAGGGACTTATTGTTTTAACGATTTAACCACTTTTCGAACTCTCTGGTCTCTATTCCCACCGATACGATAAAATTGCTTGTCATGGCGAGTCAACTCATCTGCAAAGCGGATACTGATTTCCTCACGCTCATGCGGGCTATCACGTAAGTCATCAGCGACCCACGGGATGTCAACTTCAGTTAATAAAATTAGATCATAATGATGTGCCAATGCTGCTTGCGTAATGGCATCCGGGCAATCGCCATAATACCAGTTGGCATATACCATTAGCTCAAACAAACTAGTATCACAAAACAGATAGCCATTTTTTTGCTCCGCTTGTTGTGCTAACTTATTCTCTAAAGTGACTTGACCTTGTGCGATCGGTAATAAATCGTCCCACGTGCAGGTTTTTTGTTCGCTATCCCATTTTTCCTGCAAATAGGTGCGCATATATTCTGGCACCCAAGGGCTATCAAAATGCGTGGCCAAATCACGACATAAGCGGGTCTTCCCAGTACTTTCTGCGCCCAAGATGGCAATCTTGATGACTGATTTAGGCGTATGCTGTATGAGATTGAATACGGTAGCGTCGTTGCCATTCATAGTAGGCCCAGATTGCAATGAGAGTAAACACTACGTACTGTAGTGCGGTAAAGGTCAGTCCTTTATAGAAGTATAGCGGCACTGAAATCGCATCAGCCACTATCCATACTAACCAGTGTTCGATTTTACGACTTGCCATTAGCCACATCGCCATCAAAAACAGGGCGGTAGTCAGCATATCGGTATAATCGACCCAAGTAAATAAGTGTAGACCTAGCGTCGCGCCATCAAAGCTAAAGTTGTTATTGATTACTGGCCGGAAATAATAAATTAAAGCGACAAACGCTACTGTTGCAACGGCAAGCCCTGCCAGAATGGGTATGTCGCGTGACTGGATACGTTCAATGCGTACCTCGCTTTGAGACTGCTGGTCTGGCTGCTGGCTGTTGCCCTGATTCATTTTGGCTGTCTGACTGATACTGGTTTTGCTTTTTGACCAATTGACCCAGCCATATAGGCTCATTACCGTGTAATAAGCATTGATAAACATATCGCCAAACAGCTGCCATTTCCATAGTAGATAAACGAAAATAGCAGTGCTAACTAGGCCAATCGGAAATACCAAAATATTGGTCTTGCGGGCGAGTAGAACACTAGCTACACCAAATACAACGGCAATTAATTCCAGCACAATAAAAAGCGTGGGATAATCAGCATACTGTCCGAATAGCCAATTAAATATTTCTATCATTGCCTCTCCTTGTTATTATTTGAAAAATTCAATGTTTTAATTTGTGGTAATTATATAGTAGGCAGGCCAAAATTGAGCCAATCTTTACCCGTTATCTGCTTGAAACGGTTTATTTGTAACAAAGTATTAGAAAAATAATAATATTCAGGCATAATAAAGGCATTGATTTTAAGTTTACAGTTATTCACCGAAATTAGACTTGCGCTATTTTCTCTCCCTTTTATGCTTATTAATAAGCGACACAGTAGTAGACAAGGAAGCTTATCATGACGACTTGTATCACCGGCACTGGCCTGTATATTCCCCCTTATAGCATCAGTAACGAAGAGCTGGTAGTCTCATTTAACCAGTATGTCGATAATTATAATGAACAACACGCTGACGAGATAGCCGCAGAGACGGTTACGCCGATTCAGCATTCATCGGCTGAGTTTATTGAAAAAGTATCTGGTATTAAATCACGCTATGTGATGGAAAAAGACGGTATTTTAGACCCTGAAATCATGGCTCCGGTTATTGCCTATCGTAACTTAGGCGAAGAGCTCTCCATCATGGCCGAAATGGGTGCAGCAGTGCTTAGAGACGCGCTAGCAGATGCCGGACTGGAAGCCAATGATCTAGATGGTATTATTCTTGCCTGCTCAAACTTCCAGCGCACGTATCCAGCAGTGGCTATCGAAATCCAAAATGAAATCGGTATGGTTGGCGGCTTTGCTTATGATATGAACGTAGCCTGTAGTGCCGCGACTTTTGGTTTATCACAAGCGCACGGATCAATCGTCTCTGGTCTTGCCAAACGTGTGGCTGTAGTCAACGTTGAGATTACCTCCGCGCATCTCAACTGGCGCAACCGTGACAGCCATTTCATCTTTGGTGATGTCGCAACGGCCTCGATCGTAGAGGAACTTGATACGCCAAAAGGTTATGAGATTCTAAATTCTAAGCTATTTACTGAGTTTTCAGTCAATATCAAAAACGAATACGGCTTTATGGATCGCTCAGAGTTCTTAGCTGCCGAAACGCAGATGTATCCGGATATCAAAGAGCCGGTAACAGACAAGCTGTTTTTACAGAATGGGCGAAAAGTGTTCCGCGAAGTTTGTCCAAAAGTATCAGAGATCATCACTGAGCACTTGCATGAAAATGATTTGCAAGCGAGTGATGTGAAGATGATGTGGCTACATCAAGCCAATGCCAATATGCTGGATCTAATCTTACGCACCGTGGTGGGGCGTAATGCGGATAAAGCCATTGCGCCAAGCGTGATTGCTGAATTTGCCAATACCAGCTCAGCCAGCCCGATGATTGTATTCCATCGCTACAAAGATTCGCTACAATCAGGTGATCTAGGGGTGATTTGCTCGTTTGGTGCCGGTTACTCGATTGGTTCAGTCTTAGTACGTAAAGTTTAAAATTTGAGATATAAGCCTAAGTAAGTAAATAAGTAACTAACTTACTCGCACTATCAAAACTGAAGCGCACTATCAAAATAGCCAAGAGCAATCTTGGCTATTTTTTTATGGTTTGAATTTTTATATTACTGCTCGTTAAGGATAGTTATTGAGCTTATTTAGAGACCTTTGACGATATAAGCGCTAAGTTTACGCAGTGGTTTTAATTTAAGCGCAAAAATTTGCTATAATCGCGGTCTTATTTCCATCATTTAGATAAAGTTGAGTTATGAAAGAATCCTTGCGCCTGCGTTTAGATCAAATGGTAGATCGTTATGAAGAGGTTACCGCCTTATTATCCGATCCTGGTGTCATCAGCGATAATAATAAATTCCGTGAACTGTCCGTTGAGCACAGCGATTTAATGGACATCACCACGCTGTGGTTGAACTATGGCCGCGCAGAAGCCGACCAAGCAGATGCCGAAGCTATGCTAGCAGATGCCTCAGATCCTGAAATGAAAGAGATGATGCATGACGAGATTGATAATGCGCGTGATACCATTGTAGAGATGGAAGAAGCGCTCAACGTCATGATGCTGCCAAAAGACCCCAACGATAAAGTTCCAGCATTTCTAGAAATTCGTGCGGGCACTGGTGGCGACGAAGCAGCGATTTTTTCAGGTGATCTGTTCCGTATGTATCAGAAGTATGCGCAGACTCAAGGATGGACCGTTGAGATATTGTCAACCAGTGAAGGCGAGCATGGCGGCTATAAAGAAATCATTACTCGTGTGTCTGGCAACAGCGTTTACGGTCGCTTAAAGTTTGAATCCGGCGTGCATCGGGTTCAGCGTGTGCCTGAAACTGAAAGCCAAGGCCGCGTGCATACTTCAGCCTGTACCGTTGCGGTAATGCCAGAAGTTGAGATTGATGATACAGTAGATCTCAATCCTGCCGACATTCGCTTTGATACGTTTCGCTCAAGCGGCGCAGGTGGTCAGCATGTCAACACGACCAACTCAGCCGTACGCTTAACCCATATTCCAACGGGTACTGTAGCAGAGTGTCAGCAAGAGCGAAGCCAGCATAAAAACCGCGCGCAAGCCATGAAAATGCTGATCTCACGAATTCAACAAGTCAAAGTGCAAGCTCAGGTGGATGCAGCAGATACCATACGCCGTGACTTGGTCGGTAGCGGCGACCGCAGTGAGCGTATTCGTACCTATAACTTCCCGCAAGGGCGCATGACGGACCATCGCATTAACCTAACACTATATAAGCTTGATGCAATTATGGAAGGCGACATGGACGAATTACTTGATTCGCTACTACGTGAGCACCAAGCAGATTTGATGGCCAGTATTGGTGGTGAATAAGTGCTCTACTTAAGCCGTTTTTGAAAACGGCCTTTTTATTTTATCGTTAACTTTTAAAAATTATTCAACCATTTTGAGAAATTTATGTCAAAGCAAAACAATGAAGAAAAAGTCCCAACTTTAGAAGACGCAAACGAACTTATTGCTCAACTGCAAGCTAAATTAGATGACATTAGTGCTTCTGGTAAGCAGCCTTACCCCAATCAGTTCAAACGTACCGACTACGCTCAAGACTTGCAAACGGCCTTTGATGGTATTCCAAAGCAAGAGATTGAAGATAACGCTGCCAAGGGTGAAAAAACTCAGGTTAATATCGCTGGTCGTGTCATGCTCAATCGTGGGTCGTTTATTGTTATTCAAGATATGAGCGGTCGTATTCAATTATACGTCGCACGCAAAGAGCTGGACCCAGAGATGCTGGCTAGCATTAAGTCACTAGACTTAGGCGATATCGTTGGCGTATCTGGCTATATTGGTCGCTCAGGAAGAGGCGATTTATATGTACATATCGAAGCGTTGCATTTACTGACTAAGTCACTACGTCCAATGCCAAACAAGTTTCATGGCTTAGCGGATGTTGAGGCCCGTTATCGTAATCGCCATCTAGATTTGATGACTAACGAATCGACTCGCGATACCTTTATTATTCGTAGCCAAGTGGTGAGTGGCATTCGCCAGTTTATGTTGAATGAGCGCTTCATGGAAGTTGAAACACCAATGATGCATACGATCCCTGGCGGTGCGGTAGCGCGTCCGTTTGTGACCCATCATAATGCCCTAGACATGCCTTTGTATTTGCGTATTGCGCCTGAGCTTTATCTTAAGCGTTTGGTCGTTGGTGGTTTTGAAAAAGTATTTGAAATTAACCGTAGCTTCCGTAATGAAGGGGTTTCAACCCGCCATAACCCTGAATTTACCATGATTGAGTTTTATCAAGCGTATGCGGATTATCATGATTTGATGGACTTGACCGAGCGTTTATTTAACCAGCTAGCGACTGATATTTTGGGCAGTACTGAGCTGACTTATCAAGAAGAGACCATCAGCCTAAAAGCGCCATTTGCACGCATATCAATGTCTGATGCCATCGCGCAATATGCTGAAGGTTTTGATATGGCGCAGATTGATGACCGCGATTACTTAGCCGACTATGTATCGAATACGCTTAAGCAGCAAGTGAAAGACGTCTTTGGGGCTGGTAAACTAAAAACGATCGTCTTTGAAGAAACGGCTGAGCATCAACTGCGTCAGCCAACCTTTATTACGGAATATCCAGCTGAGACGTCACCGCTGGCTCGCCGCAATGATGACAACCCTGAGATTACCGATCGCTTTGAGCTATTCATCGGTGGTCGCGAATTGGCCAATGGCTTTAGTGAGCTTAATGATCCTGCTGATCAGGCCGAGCGTTTCCGTGGCCAAGTTGCCGAAAAAGACGCGGGCGATGATGAAGCCATGCACTTCGATGAAGACTATATCGAAGCCTTGTCTTATGGCTTGCCACCAACAGCAGGCGAGGGCATCGGTATTGACCGCTTAGTAATGTTATTTACGGATTCGGCCAGTATTCGCGATGTGATTTTATTTCCGCACATGCGCCGTAAGCCTGCTAAAGATTAAGAACAGTCAATCAAATATAAACCTGTTTCAGGGTTAGACTCGCTTAATGTACGACATGTACAATCTTGGCCGGTCTTCCTTGTACTGGATTTATATTTGGTGCACTACGGCACTTAATTAAGCACACTTGAGAACCCTTTGTTAAACCTGCTCAAAGCCAGACGTATGCGCTGGCTTTTTGCTATAATAAGCACTCTAAAATAAGTACTAGTAAATAGGTACTCCTAAATAAGCAATCTAAGTCACTTGGCAAAATGGATAGATATGACGCAGCAATATCAAGTCTTAGCCCGTAAATATCGCCCCAAAAACTTCCATGAGTTAATTGGGCAGACACATGTCTCACAAGCGTTGATTAATGCGATTGATTATAATCGTCTGCATCATGCTTATCTGTTTACTGGCACGCGCGGTGTGGGTAAGACGACTATCGCTCGTATTTTATCCAAGTGTCTGAACTGTGATATGGGTGTGACTAGCACCCCATGCGGTGTGTGTGATAATTGTGTGGCGATTGATCAAGGTCGTTTTATCGATTTGATTGAAATTGATGCGGCTTCGCGTACCAAGGTTGAGGACACACGTGAGTTGCTCGATAATGTTCCTTATGCACCAAGCCAAGGTCGCTATAAAGTCTATCTTATTGATGAAGTGCACATGCTGTCGACGCACAGCTTTAATGCGCTACTAAAAACTTTAGAAGAGCCACCTGAGCACGTCAAGTTTTTACTGGCAACTACCGATCCGCAAAAGCTACCGATTACGATCATCTCGCGCTGCTTACAGTTTGTGCTGCGACCTCTGCCGCAAACTCTGCTCAGTGAGCATTTAGCGAATGTTTTAACCCAAGAGCATGTTAATTACACTCAGCCAGCATTGTGGCAGCTGGCAAGTGCGGCAAAAGGGTCAGTACGTGATGCATTATCATTGACTGATCAAGCCATTGCTTTCGGTCAAGGCGCGCTCGATGATGCGACCGTCAATGCTATGCTAGGCTTGATTGATGCCGCTGACTTAGTACGCTTAATCACTGATATTTATAACCATGATAAATCTGCAGTGGCTGCCCATATTGAGCAGATGCGTGCGCAAATGGTTGATGCCTCCAGCATGTTTGATGGACTCGCTGAGCTACTGCATCAATTGGCATTGACCCAGCTGCTGCCTAAAGTTGCCCTTAATGTCAATGAAGCACAAGCGCAAACTATAAACACGCTCGCGCAGCATATCAGTCCTGATGTCTTACAACTATACTATGAGATTGTAGTAAAAGCGCGCGAAGGTATTAAGCTTGCTAGTACACCCATGCAAGCACTTGAGATGTGTATTTTGCGTCTATTAGCATTTCGTCCGTTGCCCGTTGAGGAGATGTTGATATCTACTGCTACTGAGGTTTCAACATCTGCAACTTCTACTGGACATGTCGCGACGTCAATGGCTGAAGCTCAAACTTATGATGTTGCTCATAACTTTGATTATGATATTGCTAAGCCAGAGCAAGAAACAGATAATGCAGCAGCCGTAAGTGAAGCAGAAGCTAATTTAGGAAACAATACTACAGACAGCAATGAACATTTAAATATCAGTAAAGACATTAGTAAAGATATTATGGTTGATGATGAGTCTAACGACATTTATCAAACTGATGAGCCAATAGCTGATAATAATACTGTAGAGCTTGAACCAATTGCCGAACCAATTGCCGAACCAATTGCCGAACCAATTGCCGAACCAATTGCCGAACCAATTGCCGAACCAATTGCCGAACCAATTGCCGAACCAATTGCCGAACCAATTGCCGAACCAA
>Ga0314774_1000022_pt1 | contig 144950 bp, 129 predicted proteins | sample MetaGCBIA2018_FD_204515 | JGI IMG/M metagenome (GOLD analysis project Ga0314774, IMG submission 204515) | Cryopeg brine microbial communities from Beaufort Sea near Barrow, Alaska, United States - CBIA 2018 | ecosystem: Environmental > Aquatic > Marine > Coastal | place: USA: Alaska... | reverse complement strand
ACATCCTTGGCTATCGTAACAAGAGCTATCGCTCAACACTGACCGGCACTCTGGCGCCCGAGCACCATACGCCCTGGATGGATGCGAAGGATGATTCTCTGGAAGCCTTCCTCGAGCAAGAACAACCGGAGCCAGCAAAGGAGTCTGTATGAGTCAGCCGAGTATGAATCCAGGTTCAAACCCAAGTTCAAATCCAAGTCTGATCCAGGCTCGGTCGCGTTTCATCGCCAGTAGTATACGTTGGGGCTTTATGTGGGCCTTGTGGGCCGCAGTGCTGTGGGGCGCATGGTATGTACCAGGATCCGCAGTCTGGTTTGAAGCACCTTATATTGACCTGAGTTACGATTCAAATGCTGAGCTTCTGATGGCGGCGGCCGTGCTAACCACCTTCAATGCCATTACGGTACTGTTCTTTCTGTTTGTCTGGAATGGAGTTTTAGGCAAGTTGGGCGAATACGTCCGCACTCTCAGACAGATGCGTCATATATCCAAGTGGTTCTTTATCGGTGCCATCTTTGGCGGCCCGATGGCCATCTTTGGTTCGTATCTGGCGATAGGCTATATCGGTGGAGCCTTCGCGGCTATTTCAGCATTGATGTATCCCGTCATCGGCGCTACCTTGGCCAGATTATGGTACAAGGAGAAGATTACTCGGCGCGCGGCGGTGGGTATCTTCATTATTCTGGCCGGTGGTGTGACGGTATATGCCCCCGGTATTATCGGTGAAATTAACGGCACCGGCGACGCTGGCTGGCTTGGCTATTTGGGCGGCGCAATGGCGGCGATTGGCTGGGGTGTCGAGGGCGCAATCGCGGGCCGCGGGCTAGATGTGGCTGATCCGGATGTGGGTATTACAGTGAGATTCACGGCTGAAGTACTTTATTGGGTTTTACTCATTTTACCTGGGATCTACTTCTTCACCGATCAACCTGTTGTGGAGCTGGTTGTCGCTACATTCAACTGGGCTGCTATTGGTTGGCTGATGCTTGCGGGCGTGACTTTCGCCTTTTGCTATGTCTCTTGGTACAAGTCGTTCCCATTGATAGGCGTCGGACGCGGGCAAGCAATTGCTGCATTGTATGGACTTTTTGCCGTTATCTTTCTTGCCGCGTTCACCCTTGATTTCCCAGAGTGGAACTTTTTGGCAGGTTTATTCCTGTTTGTTACAGGCGGTTTTGTCATGTTTACGGAAAGTGATGAAGTGCTCGAAGTCGTCCGTGCGGTATCGAACGACACTGCGGACAAATCGTAATTATTGGAGCAACCTATGAATAAACTACATATGAAGGGCCGTATTCTACAGTTGATCAATGATCGGCAGGATATCGGCATCTGGGATTGGCAAGTCACCGACGCATTAATGAGTGAGTACGGTCTTAGCGGAGCCTACTGGCGAGGTACTACCCGCGTCACACTGGCTGATTTGTTCTCCAGCGGCATCATCGAAAGCGTCGAAGAACAACTCGACGAACAGGCGTATTTTGGCGCAGGCCGAGTATTGTTTAAGTTCAGGCTGACTGACTTCGGTCGGCAACGCATGCGCGACACCGCACTGGTCTGATCGCCAGTGCTACTTTCTACTTTAACTAAGGATATATTATGTCTGATTTCTGGGGTTTTCCGGGGGCTGATATGCTCGCCGTCGCCGTCATTATTGTGCTCAGTTGCCTTGTCTTGTACCAGGCTCGCACCTTTGTAACCAAGCTTTAAACGCCAACCATTGGCCTGATCTAGCCTCGTATAACTTCGAGGTCAGATCAGTGCCTGTGGGTGGTTTTCAATATACTTTCAAAACCCCTTTCAAAATGCCTTTCAAATTATTGCAGTACAACCCTGGTAAAAGTCACCTTAAATTAACGCTTTTAAGGCGCTAGTCGTTTAATTTGCCATACGTTTTCAGCAGACGTTTTTTCATATTGAATTCGGTCATGTAAACGGTTATCACCGCCTTGCCAGAATTCTATTTTATTGGGCACCACTCGATATTTCGGATTTAATATCTAGTTTGCATAGTTTGCATAGTCTGCTTAGTTCTCGTGCTCTTGCTAGGCTTATCTCAGGGTATTTGCCAAGGGATTTAGCAATACGCTTGCCATTGACCTGAACTCGCACACGCCAATACTTTGAGCCGTTTGGATCAACCTCTAAATACAATCCTTCGCTATCCGTTAACCTGTAACGCTTGTCAGTTGGCTTAGCGGCCTTAACTTGTATATTATTCAACATCGACATCACCCGAGTGGCACAAAATTATAAACTTTGATTTTTGTGCCACTTTTGTGCCACGTAGTACAATCTCTATATGGTTTTTAACGGATGTTGATGGATGGGTAGGCAAAAAAAAAGCCCGTAAATACGGGCTTTTAGCAAGCTGTGGAACAACTTGGTTATATAATTGGTGGAGGTGGGCGGATTCGAACCGCCGTCCAGAAAGCTTCCACTTAGAACTCTACATGTTTATTTAGTCTACTATTTTAACCCGGTTGTTGCCCGACTAGCAGGGATCACAGAAGGCGAGTTTGTAAAGTTTAGGCAGGGTCATCCAAACACATGACACTGACGATTCCGTATGAGTCGATACAGACTAGGGGCTACGAACAACTGGCCAAGCCTGCACTAACAGCCTAAGCTGCTAGAGAGTAGTTATTGTCGTTTGCAACTATAACATTTGAACCGAGATTTACGTGCAGTGGTTCAAGCACGACATGCATCCTAAATATCCATCTCCCTGTCGAAACCAAAACACCCCCATAATGGGAAGTTCGTTTGACACGAAAACTGATGACATTCAGTTCTACCAGGCCTGGTCAGTTCTAATTTACCAGGCCTGATGGCTTTTAAAGCCAAATAAAATAGATTATTTAAATTAACAAACAATCTATCTAACCTATTTAATAAGGCCGACAAACTCTTTTTCAAGGGTTTTATCTAAAGCGAGGCTATTATAACGTTTTTATAAAAGGACTCCTCAACTTATTTTACTTGAATTCAAGTAATAATAAATCAAAGCGTCCTTAAAGAAAGATTTAACGAGTGAGTTTCATAACTCGTGCTTTATCACGATTCCACTCACGCTCTTTTTCAGAGGCACGTTTATCATATAATTTTTTACCTTTGGCAAGACCAATGGTAAGTTTGACCTTGCCACTGCTGCTCCAGTGCATATCTAAAGGCACTACGGTTAAGCCATCTTGATCTGCCTTAGAGGTTAAAAGCTCAATTTGCTTACGATGTAATAGCAATTTTCTTAAGCGTAACGGATCATGGATGGTGTGGGTTGAGGCGGTAATCAGCGCTTGAATTTGTGCACCAAATAGAAACGCTTCGTGATTCTTTAAGAGAATATAACTCTCTTTAATATTCACTTTTCCTTGACGAATACTTTTGATCTCCCAGCCTTCTAACGAGATTCCCGCTTCGAAGGTTTGGTCAATCTGAAAGTCAAAACGCGCTCTTTTATTTTGCGCAATGGTATTCTCAAGCGCTTTATTTTTAGGTTTTTTTGCCATATCTTTTTAGTCGAAACCGACCCTTTAAACAGATTATTTTAAACTGCGGTTATTATAACAAAATCACTGCAATGATTTACTTTCTAAACGGTGCAGTAGTTGACTAGCTTTGCCTGTCATTCGTTTATTCCTGGTAGAACCTTGAATTGTCTATCTCAAAGTCCTGCCGGTAAAGCAGTAATCCATGACTTGTTTAGGGACAAACTGGTTCATACGCTTTACGTCTAATGAAAAGCTGTGTTTGTGGCCTTCACTACTTTCTAACTCAAAATAGAGTGGGTTTTGGCTAGCCAATGCGGGTTTTAACAGATTAAATAGCGCCTCAGTATCCGAACTGTTGCTGTCAGCTCTAAAGCTAGGCATCTCCTGATAGGTGAAAGAGGTATGAAAGCTCATGCCAAGCAGGCCTGGTTGCTTTTCAATATCGGTTTTAAACAGTTTGGATAAGGCCTTGTTCTGTCCGCCCACTGAAATATCAAACGACACTGAATCCGAATCGGTTTTAACGGTCAGCTTCTGTTTATCGTCATACACATAACCCTGTTTAATGAAACTGGGCGAGGCGTTCGGTAGTATGCCATCACTTTCTTTTAGATACTTCTCTTCATCCAGGTACTGCACACTAAAGTTAGAAAAGTAATCTCGGCAGCGCATAAAGAATACTTTCTGGGTACGGTAATCTTCTGGAATATAGAGTACAGTTGCCTGTCTGAGTGTGTCGGTAAAGTCATTGACTTTATAGTCAATAACCCAAGTGTCTTTCAAAAAAGTGCCTGCTTGGTTGGATTTAGCAGGGTTTTCAACTTCGTGATATTCGCTTGCGTTTACTTGACTAGATATCAGTAGTGGCAAGATCAAAAATAATGGAAGCGTTTTTTTAAAACAAGAGATGCCGGTCATGATATGACTCCTTAAGTCAGACAGTGTTTTTAATTCTAACATGAAACAATCCTCAACTGATTTAGTGTCTAAGAGCACCTTAGAACTGTATTGAAAATAAACGGCCACTTTAAAAGCTTCACTCTCTAAGTTGCCGCTTCATGAACTTTGTTATAGTGCGCGATAAATCGCGCGTTATAATGTGTAAATAATGTCGGTACATTCGTGCCTGATGTTTAATTAATTATTTAAATTTTAAAGATAATCGTTAGCCTTAAACCTTATGAAAAAAATATCTAGAACAGCTTTGTTACCCTATTCAGCAAAACAGATGTATGACATAGTCAATGACGTTGCTGACTATCCTAACTTTCTACCTTGGTGTGGCGATTCCGAAATTGTGTCGGTAACGGATTTGGAAATGGTTGCCAGTGTCACCATTGCCAAGGCCGGAATTCGCCAGACGTTTAAGACCCGTAACCATTTAGTACCTAATGAGCGTATTGAAATGCAGTTATTAGAAGGTCCGTTCAAATCCTTGAAAGGCGAGTGGAGTTTTAAAGTGCTGGATGAGCAAGCGTGCAAGATTATGTTTGAGGTAGAGTTCGAAGTCAGTAATGGTTTGTTTAATGCCGCTATTGGCCCTATCTTTGAACATATCACAGGTACATTAGTGGACTCATTTTGTGAACGAGCCAAGCAGCTCTACTCTTAAACAAACGAGTTCAAGACACAGTTTAATTTTAATCGGCATTTATGAAAAATTTGTTAGGAATAAATTATGGGCAATAAAATTCAGATAGAAGTCGCGTACGCATTACCAGATGAACAGTTCTTATTTTCTGAAGAAGTGGAAGAGGGTACCACGGTTGGTCAGGCTTTATCGGCTTCTAAGCTGTTAGCCGAATTCCCTAATTTAAATATCGATAAAGTCGGTATTTTTGGCAAGTTAGTCAACAGTGACACGGTTTTGCGCCCCGGAGATCGTATTGAGGTTTATAGACCTTTAAAGGTTGATCCTCGTGATCGTCGTAGAGCGAAGGTTGAAAAAGAGCGCAAAGAGGCGAAGTAGTTCATCTCAATAATTTTAATTGATAGTTGGTGATTCTTAGGAAGGGTTAAGGCTGTAAGTCATGAGCTACATGAGTTATCAGTCATAAAAAAGGCCTGAAATTTCAGGCCTTTTTTATGTGATTGGTATCGGTTTAGCCGTTAGAACCAATCCAGTCCTAACCAAGAGTCATCTTGATTCAAGGTGACATTGGCCGGCAGAGATTTCCAGTCTTTTATCATTTCATCTTCATCAAAATTAATAATCAAATGTCTCGCCGAATCTGTGTGTAACGTGGAATTTGAGCTGTAAAAAATATATTCCCAATGATTTGGGTTAAATGGGTTTTTACCCTGTGGCGGTCCTAATAACTCACGAACTTGCCCCTTAGTCAGTCCTTCCTGTATATGTGAGACGGATTCTTCTGTCATCACATTACCTTGCGTTAAAGGTGCTTTGTAAGGCTCAAGATAAGAACAACCGCTTAATAGGCTCGCTGAAAGTGCTAATGACAGCCCTAACAATTTGATTTTTATTTGGCGGTTAATAAGAGGCTTTGACTTTAAATTTAAGCCTGATTTGAACGGGGTCAGCTTCAATGTTTTCATACTCAATTAGATGTCTGTAATGAATGATTTAAGGTATTATACACATTAATTGAGATTGTTAATCTCACAGCAAAAATAAAATTAATAAAGCCACTGAACACGCTTCAAGACAATGAGATCGCGGTTTGTAAAATGAAATCCGCTATCTGCTGTGTGTTAAAGTGTGGATGAAATGTGTTAAAGACTAGAGGATTCCATGAGCGGCGTAGAACTTAAGAAAGTTGGCCTAAAGGTTACTTTACCGAGATTGAAAATTTTAGAAATTCTCGAAAGTCTAGGGGATCAGCATCACCTTACAGCTGAGGACGTTTATAAGATCTTGTTAGAGCAGGGTGAAGAAGTAGGGCTTGCAACGGTTTACCGTGTTCTAACACAGTTTGAACAGGCAGGTATTGTACGCCGCTTAAACTTTGAAAATAGCATCTCCATTTTTGAACTGGATACCGGTGATAACCATGATCACCTAGTCTGTGTTAAAAATGGTACGGTTAAAGAATTCGTTGACCCTGTCATTGAAGAGCGTATTAAAGAGATTGCCAAAGAGAATGGTTACGAGTTATCGAGTCATAGTCTGGTGATATATGGCTGTTTAACCGAAAAGTAACGTTATTCAGGTCTGCTGTAATAAAGCAGGGATGTTAAAAAAGGCCGTTCAAATGATGTTTTGAACGGCCTTTTTTATGCTCCTTTTTCAGTAAGAGCGCTTCAATACAAGATGCAGTAGACTTTAATCCTCGAGGTGACTACCGATTGGGTTGTTGAGCCGTGCTAAACATCTCTTTCGCGTGTTCCAGGGTTTGTTGGCTGATAGTTAATCCGCCCATCATGCGCGCCAGTTCTTCAATACGTGCGGCTTCATCAAGCTCGATGACTTGGGTAAACGTTAAATCATTTTCAGTACGTTTTTCAATCTGTAAGTGGGTATGGCCGTGGGAAGCCACTTGTGCCAAGTGGGTGATGGACAATATTTGTTTATGCAGTCCCAGCTGTTGCATTTTTTTGCCAACCACTTCGGCAATACCGCCACCGATACCGACATCGACTTCATCGAATATAAGGGTTGGTAGGCTAGTAACTTCTGCGGTGGCAACTTGAATCGCTAAACTGATTCGCGATAATTCACCACCAGAAGCCACTTTGGCTAAGGGCTGTAATGGCTGGCCTTTATTCGCGGTCACATGAAAAGCTATTTTATCTAACCCGCTGGCGTTGGCGCTCTCCAGAGTTGAAACTTGAGCCTCAAATAAGCCATTAGGCATGCCCAGAGAGTGCATACCTTCGGTAACAATCTTAGAGAGCTTTTCGGCGGCTTTTAGGCGTGATTTACTTAAGGCCGAACCACTGATTTGGAATTTTGACCAGGCCTGGTCGATGTCACTTTTAAGGGTTTCTAAAGAGGCATCTGACTGCGTTAGGCTGGTTAAGGCATCTTTAAGCTGCTGATGCTTTTCAACCAGGATATCTGGTTCCAAATTGTATTTTTTAGCTAGGCCGAACAATAAAGATAAGCGTTCTTCAATCTGAGTGAGTTGATTGGGATCTAGCTCTATGTCACTAGAGTGTTGGTGAATCTCGGCGGCGGCTTCTTGGGCTTCAATTAGAGCGCTATTGAGTTGATCAACAGTGGATTGCAAGCTTGGGCTGTAGGTCACGATGGATTCAATGGCGTGAATGGCTTGATTGATTAAATCTGCGGCACCGGAATTCCCCTCAATCGCTTCATAACCGTTTTCACAGGCCAAAATTATTTCATTGGCATGCGAAAGCTGACTCTGTTCTTCCGAGAGCTCTTCAAATTCACCTTGAATGGGTTGAATTTCATCAAACTCACTGTTTTGAAAAGATAAGAGTTCAAATTTACTCTGAAAATCAGCTTGATTGGTCAGGAGTGTTTCCAATTGGTGATTTAAAACCTGCCAGGCCTGGTAATCTTGACGACAGGTTTTTATCAACTCTGGATGAACCGAGTAGGCATCTAATAAGCCTAACTGTTTCTGGTTTGAAAGCAGCGATTGGTGTTCGTGCTGTCCATGAATATCAATCAGCATGCTACCAAGGGTTTTTAATAGGCTGGACGGAATAGGGCGGCCGTTGATATAGGCTTTAGAGCGGCCTTCGGCCGTGACGGTTCTGCGCAGGTAGCAATCACACTCATCATCTAGTTCCTGTTCAGCTAACCAGGACTGTACATGCGGTAATTGTTTGATATCAAATTGGGCGGTCACTTCTGCTCTTGGTGTATTGTGGCGCACTAAACTGCTGTCCGAACGGTCCCCTAAAGTGAGACCTAATGCATCCAATAGAATGGATTTTCCGGCACCGGTTTCACCGGTTAAACTGCTGAATCCCGTGTTAAAGTTGAGTTGCAGTTTTTCGATTAGCGCTAGATTTTGGATGGAGAGTTCTTGCAGCATGTATACTCTTTTTCGTTAGTTTGTAGCGTCTGAAAAGTTTGAGGCTAAGTCGTATAAAGTGCAGTTTTATGCATTTTACAGTTTATCGCCCCAATGTAATTTGGCTCTGAGTAACTCAAAATGATCATGGCCTTTAGGGTGAATCATTTTGATGAAATTAGGGTGGCGCGTCACAATGGTTCGGTAACCGGCAGAAATCAGGTAGGTGATTTGACCATCACAGATGATTTGTGCCGTGCTATGACAATCTTCATGCGGACGTAATTCAACCACGCTTTCCCCAGAAATAACATAAGGTCGGTTACTCATGGTATGTGGGTTAATAGAGACTAAACTTAACACATCTAATGAAGGGTCGAGAATTGGACCACCCGCTGAAAGGCCATACGCGGTAGAGCCGGTCGGCGTTGAGATGATCATGCCATCAGAACGTTGGCTATTAAAAAAACGGTTGTCGACGAAGGTTTCAAATTCAATCATTCGTGGCGAATCGGTTTTATGGATCACCACATCATTAAAGGCGAGTTGATCGAATAGAATTTCGTCATCCTTTTTAATAATGACTCTAATGAGATTGCGTTCTTCGCTCTCATAAATGCCTTCCATGACGTCGTCTAAAATGGAGATCATCTCTTTAGGTGAAATATCCGTCAAAAATCCTAACCGTCCGAGGTTGATGCCGAGAATGGGGATGTTTTGGTCAACAATGGTGCGTGCGACATCTAAGAAGGTTCCATCACCACCGACCACTATGGCGACATCAATATGCTGTGCCATTTCTTCACGGTCAATGATTTCGATACCATAGCGTTCATACGGACAATCATGGCATGATGCCGAATCCAAAAAGACGGTTTTGGATCTGCTTTGCAGATGTTGAATTAGGGTATCAATACTTTCCCAAGATTGAATGCCATTGTATTTACCAAAAATGCCTATTTTCTTAAACACTTATTTCTCTCACTCTTTCAAAATTAGACGTTAAAAAATTCTTGTATAACTGGGCCGGAAACTTATAATTTAGCACTCAAGGGTTGAGAGTGCTTATTTTAATACTATATATAACCTAAGGTAGGCAGGAAAATAAACCGCCTATTGCCATTTTTAATACTTATGATACATACCCTTAGGCTAGCAGATGTTAAGCGACCGTTCACAGATTTTATTTAAAAACTTAATGGGATTATACCTGAATGAAGGTAAACCGGTAGGATCAACCACCTTGGCTAAATGCCCTGAAATCGGCTTAAGTTCCGCGACAGTACGTAATGTAATGGCTGATTTAGAAAAGCTGGGATTGATTCATGCTCCACACACTTCGGCTGGCCGTGTGCCAACCGATAAAGGTTATCGTCTTTTTGTCGATTCAATGTTGACCTATCAGCCACTTTCTTTACAGGGCGAAGCACGAATTCGCCAGGAACTAGCACCCAATCTAAATCCAGATGCTTTGATGCTCAACGCTTCGACCGTTCTCTCTGGCATGACGGGTATGGCCAGTTTAATCTTGATGCCAAAAAAAGAGCGAGAAATTCTTAAACATATCGATTTTATCGCCTTAGGCGAAAATCGCGTTTTAGTGGTGTTGGTGTTTAGTGATCAGGATGTGCAAAATCGGGTAGTCGAATTAGAAAATTCTATTACGAGCAGTGAGTTGATTAAAATCGCCAACTTTTTAAATGAACAGTGTGCCGGTAAAAGCTTGGTTGAGGCGAGAAAAACGCTGGTACAGCGACTCGATTTAATTAGAAGTACCACTAATGAATTTATGTCGTCAGTGATAGAAGCGACCGATAGTGTGCTCTCTGAACAGTTAGCACAAAAAATTCCTTTTTTAGTCTCTGGTCAAACCAATCTGCTCAACTACGAAGAGCTGGCGCATGCGGACAAGTTAAAATCGTTGTTTCATGCCTTTGAACACCACTCAGAAATGCTCGGTGTGCTGGATAAGAGTATGGATGCCGAGGGAGTGCAGGTATTTATTGGTGCGGAGTGCGGTAACCCAATCTATCAAGATTGTAGTATCGTTACCACGCCCTATGAAGTGGAAGGCGAAGTGCTGGGTGTTTTGGGTGTCGTTGGACCAAGCCGGATGAATTATGGAAAAGTAGTGCCTAAAGTGGATATCACAGCAAAAATTTTAAGTTCGCTCTTGAAAAAATAAGTCTTAGTCCCGATTATTTGGGTATCAGAATTTTTAAAGTTAAGTCGTTTGTCTTGTTTAAGGCAAACCAACTCAAATAGGATGAAAAACGTGTCAGATTTTAAAGCAGATAATCAAACAGCTGAAGAACAAATCCCAACAGTAGAAGAAACGTTGGAAAATGCCGAAGAAGCGTTAGAAGAGGCTCAGGAAACCGTTACGCATGATGTAGAAGCTTTGTTGGCCGAGTCTCGTGTTGAAGCGGATAAGCATAAAGATATGGCGTTACGCATTCAAGCCGACATGGAAAACCTACGTCGCCGTACGCGTATCGATATTGAAAGCGCACATAAATATGCCTTAGACAAGTTTGTAAACGCTTTGCTTCCAGCGATGGATTCAATGGAAATGGGTATGGATGCTTCTTCTAAAGAAGATGCTTCTCTTGAAAGTCTTCGTGAAGGCATTGATATGACTTTTAAGCAGTTGATAGATGTTTTGGGTCAGTTCAATGTTGAACGTGTTGATCCAAAGGGCGAAAAGTTTAACCCTGAACTGCATGAAGCTTTAACGATGATTCCATCACCAGATCACGAGTCGAACACAGTGGTCGATGTCATTCAGAAAGGTTACACCTTAAATGAAAGACTGGTAAGAGCGGCACGTGTCATAGTGGCTAAGTAAAAACATAACGAATTAGATAAAAAAACACAAAAAAAATGTTGTATGGCTTGAAAAGCAAATTAACAGCCCTATAAAGTTTGCAACATTAAAAAATTAAATACTCTTGGAGAATATTAAGATGGCTAAAATTATTGGTATCGATTTAGGAACAACAAACTCTTGCGTTGCTGTTATGGAAGGCAAAGAAGTTAAAGTAATTCCTAACGCTGAAGGCGCGCGTACAACTCCTTCTATCGTAGCTTACACAGCGGACGGTGAAGTATTGGTTGGGGATTCTGCAAAGCGTCAAGCAGTCACTAACCCAGAAAACACGATCTTCGCAATCAAGCGTTTAATCGGTCGTCGTGCAGATGATAAGGTTGTTGCGAAAGATAAAGACATGGTTCCTTATGCAATCGTTGCCGCAGATAATGGTGATGCTTGGGTTGAAGTAAATGGTAAGAAATTATCGCCACAAGAAGTCTCTGCAAAAACATTGATTAAAATGAAGACGAGTGCTGAAGACTATCTTGGTTATGAAGTGACTGAAGCGGTTATCACAGTGCCTGCTTACTTCAACGATGCACAGCGTCAAGCGACTAAAGATGCGGGTAAAATCGCTGGTCTAGAAGTTAAGCGTATTATCAACGAGCCAACGGCTGCAGCACTTGCATACGGTATGGATAAAGTTGTTAAAGACAGTGTTATTGCGGTTTACGATTTAGGTGGGGGAACATTCGATGTTTCAATCATCGAAGTGGCTAACCTAGATGGCGAGAAGCAAGTTGAAGTGTTGTCTACCAACGGTGATACATTCCTAGGTGGTGAAGATTTCGATAACGTCATCGTTGAGTACATCTCTGAAGAGTTCATGAAAGATCAGAATGTTAACTTGAAATTAGATAAGTTGGCGCTACAACGTGTTCGTGAAGCGGCAGAGAAAGCGAAAATTGAACTTTCTTCACGTGAGCAAACAGACATCAACTTACCTTACGTTACTGCTGATGCAACTGGTCCTAAGCATTTAAACATGAAAATCACGCGTGCTAAGTTCGAGTCTTTGATTGAAGATTTAGTCAAACGTTCGATTGAGCCTTGTAAGATTGCTTTGAAAGACGCAGGTCTTTCAGCTTCTCAAATTGACGATGTTATTTTGGTCGGTGGCTCTACACGTGTACCAATGGTTCAAGCTGCTGTTAAAGAGTTCTTCGGTAAAGATCCACGTAAAGATGTAAACCCTGATGAAGCTGTTGCCATGGGTGCAGCGATTCAAGGTGGCGTACTTTCTGGTGATGTAAACGACGTTCTTCTATTAGATGTAACACCTCTATCTCTAGGAATCGAGACAATGGGTGGCGTCATGTCTAAACTGATTGAGAAAAACACTACGATCCCTACTCGTAAATCACAAGTGTTCTCAACCGCTGACGACAATCAGTCTGCCGTAACCATTCACGTGGTTCAGGGTGAGCGCGAAATCGCGTCTGGTAACAAGTCTCTAGGTCAATTCAACCTAGATGAAATTGCACCAGCACAGCGTGGTCAGCCACAAATTGAAGTCACTTTTGATATTGATGCTAACGGTATCCTAAACGTATCTGCTAAAGATAAGTCGACAGGTAAAGAGCAGCACATCACTATCCAAGCCTCTTCTGGTTTATCAGCTGAAGAAGTTGAAGCCATGGTTAAAGATGCTGAAGCGCATGCTGAAGAAGATGCCAAAATGAAAGTATTGGTTGAAGCACGTAACCAAGCGGATGCGATGGTTCATGCTACTCAGAAGATGGTTAAAGATGCTGGTGACTCTGTTGACGCGGCTGAAAAAGAAGCGATTGACACAGCCATTACGGCCGTGAATGACGCAATCAAAGGCGATGATAAAGAAGCCATTGAAGCGGCTGTTGTTACACTAACTGAAGTAAGCCAGCCAGTTGCTGAAAAAGCACAGGCTAAGCAAGCGGAAGGCGGTGCAGAAGCAGAGCAACAAGGTGAAACAAACGAAGCGGATGACGATATCGTCGATGCAGAGTTTGAGGAAGTGAATGACGACAAGAAGTAATTTTTAAGGAGTATCTCGCGCCTCTAAAGCGCCAGCTCTTCGTTAAGAAATAATCACTGACACTTGTCAGCTCATATTTCTTGCCTTGATCTGACGCTTAATAGGCACAAGCTACTTCCTTAAAATAATTGTTGTTAGTCCATTAGATGCACGAATATCTTAGGTTTCTAAGGCGTTTGTGCATTTTTATATGTTTAATTTAAGTCTCTATTTAAAAGCTACCAGGCCTGGTCAGTCGGCTCGGTTGTTTTTAAATAGACATTAATCACGCACTTGGCGTAAATACGAGGGATCGATGAGCAAAATCTGTTATTACGAAATTTTAGCTGTTAGTAAGACGGCTTCTGAAGGCGAAATTAAAAAAGCCTACCGAAAAATGGCGATGAAATATCATCCTGACCGTAATCCAGATGACAAAGCTTCTGAAGATAAATTCAAAGAAGCTGCTGAAGCTTATGAGATTTTATCGGATTCGCAAAAGCGTGCGACCTATGATCAGTTCGGTCATGCTGGCTTGGATGGTCAATCCGGTGGCCACGGCGGTTTCGGTGGTTTTGAAGGTGGTTTTGGCGATATATTTGGCGACATGTTCGGTGGCGGTTTCGGCGGTCAACGTGGCCCTCAACCCGGTGCAGATCTGCAATATGAGCTAAAGATTAATTTAGAAGATGCCGTTGCTGGCACCTCTGTTGATATTCGTATCCCAACCAAAGATAACTGTGATAGTTGCGATGGAACGGGTGCTGAGCCTGGTAGTGATGTTGAAACTTGCCCAACCTGTCATGGCGCTGGGCAAGTGCGCATGCAACAAGGTTTCTTTGCTGTCAACGTGGCTTGTCCTGGCTGTCATGGCGCTGGTCAGCTCATTAAAACACCTTGTAAAACCTGTCGTGGTGAAGGCTATACTCGTAGCCACAAAACACTGACGGTTAAAATCCCAGCAGGTGTTGATACCGGTGATCGTATTCGTCTACAAAGTGAAGGTGAAGCCGGCGAGCCCGGAGCACCACGTGGTGACCTATATGTGCGTATGAACGTTCAAAAACACGCCATTTTCGAACGCGACGGCAATACGCTTTATTGTGAACTGCCAATAAGTTTCTCAATCGCTGCATTAGGTGGCAGTGTCGATGTCCCGACCTTAGATGGCAAAGCCAGTCTAAAAGTTCCTGCTGGGACGCAGTCTGGTCAACGTTTTAAGTTGGCAGGCAAAGGGGTCAAGTCAGTTCGTTCATCCCGCGTTGGTGATATGATTGTCGAAGTACATATTGAAACACCTGTGAAGTTAACGACTCGTCAAAAGGAGTTGTTACAAGAGTTTGATGAAAGCCTAAAAGGCAAACATCATAAACAGCACAGCCCAAAAGAACACAGTTTCTTTGATTCGGTAAAATCTTTCTTTACCAATGACGATGATAAAAAGTCTGACAAAGAGGATGGCCCTTGGAATTAAATCCAAGCGTGTAATGACTGAGTTAAATAATTAAAAGTAGTAAACCTAACGTTTTCACAAAGGATTCACGACAATGAGAGTTGCAATTATTGGCGCTTCGGGCCGCATGGGAAAGAACTTAATCGATGCGGTCAATCAAGCCGAAGGGTTAACCGTTGCGGCTGCTATTGAACGTCCCGATAGTAGTCTGTTAGGTGCCGATGCGGGTGAGTTAGCTGGGCTGGGTAAACTAGGTGTAAAGATTGTCGGTTCACTTGAAGCCGTCGTCAATGATTTTGATTTATTGATTGATTTCACCACGCCTGAAACCACGGTACACAATCTTGCTGTTTGTCTTGCCAATAACAAAAAGATTGTGATTGGCACGACTGGTTTTGATGAAGTCGGTTTAGCGGCAATCGATAAAGCGGCTGAGAAAATCGCTATTATCTTTGCTGCAAACTACAGTGTGGGCGTTAACCTTTGTCTTAAATTACTGAAGCAAGCCGCTGAAGTCTTAAACGAAGGTTACGATATTGAAATCATCGAGGGTCATCACCGCCATAAAGTCGATGCCCCTTCCGGTACGGCGTTAAGAATGGGTGGAGTGGTTGCCGAAACTTTAGGTCGAGACTTAAAGGAATGTGCGGTCTATGGTCGTGAAGGTTTTACTGGTCCTCGTGATCCAAATACCATCGGCTTTGCAACGGTACGTGCCGGCGATATTGTTGGTGACCATACTGTGTTGTTTGCGACTGAAGGCGAGCGGGTTGAAATCACCCATAAAGCCTCAAGTCGTATGACATTTGCTAATGGGGCGGCTCGTTCATGCCGTTGGTTAGCGAATAAAGAGCAAGGGTTGTTTGATATGCAGGATGTTTTAAATCTGCGATAAGTTTTAGTTAAAAACTGATTATTAAGGAAGGCGTGCTTAGTTTACTAATCACGCCTTTTTTATTGCTTAGACTCTGTAAATTGCATTCGTTTTAATCGATTTAAGCATCGTTTTTTCATCCAAATAGTCAATTGGGATGGTATGAAAAACGCCATGACTCTCCAATACAAGGCTTGGAAAGCTAGTAACCTGAATGCTTTGATTAAAGGCTATTTCCTGGCTGAGTTGTTGTTCTGTTTCAGGTTGATTGAGCTGCTTTTCAAATTCAGAAGTATTTAACCCTATGTCGTTTGCCAATGAAATAAGCGTGTTATCGTCCGAGGGGTTTTGTGCCTTTAGATAGTAGGCTTGTTGAATCGCTAGAATCATTTTCTCTTCATACTCAAGACCTTGTTTTCTCGCGGCTATTACCGCTCGGCATGCAGGGTAGGTTGAACGTCTTGGTTGGTTTAAATGCCAAAAATCAAAGTTAAATTTTGTTAAAGGAACTTTTTGTTGAATTTGATGCCAGATAGACTGTAGTTTTTGTTGAAGAGCGAGAGGCATAGGTTCGGCCGTGTCAGCTGCCAATCCCCCGAGTGAGTTATGAACTTCTATGCCAAGAGGTAAGCTTTGTTTGAGTGCTTGCCAGACAGGGCGAAATGCCCAACACCAACTGCACATAGGGTCGTGAATGTAATGCAGTATTACCTTATGGCTCTTATTAGAATCTATTGTCGGCATACTGTGATTTCTCCAGTGTTATTTGTTACTAGAATTTATCGGTTGTGAACTGTATTTAACCAGGCCTGCTTGTTCTAAATTTAAACGATATTTAAACGTTATGACTAGTATCACTAAGCATTAGACTATCACAATAGCTAGAAAAAAGGCGCCTTCAGAACTTAGCTGAAGGCGCCTTTTTTCGTTGAAGCAAGTGATTCTGTATGACTTCTATTTCGATGGTTCATCCGGAATAAATTTTAATACATTGCCGTTAATGCAGTAGCGTTTATAAGTCGGTGCCGGGCCATCATTAAATACGTGACCTAAATGAATGCCAGAACTGGCGCTGCGTACCTCGGTTCGTTGCATGCCATGATCGTTATCGACATGCTCGGTAACCGCCCCTTCAATTGGGTTGAAGAAGCTTGGCCAACCGCTATTGCTTTTAAACTTGGTGTCACTTTTAAATAGACGGGCGCCAGTCACCGGATCTACAAAGTAACCAGGTCGGGTCTCATCTAAGTTGGAGCCGGTAAACGCACGTTCAGTGCCTTGTTCAAAGGCAATTTCACGTTGTTCAGGTGTTAATAATCTGAAACCCAACCATTTCCAAAAACGCGCGGTTTCACCGTTGTAACCAGTGTAGCGAGAAACTTCTTTGCCATTTTCAAACAGGACAATCGTTGGCGTTGCAAACAATGCCTTTTCCAATTCCCAGCCTTTGGGTGGGTTTGGATTTAGCGTCGCAACAATCGGTGTCTCCGCTTTCCAACGGCTTAATATATCGCGTTTGAATTTTTCACAAAATGGGCACTCTTCAGCTTCAAAGACAATCAGTTGACGATCCAGATTCAAGTCTTTGGCTTCTAATTGAGCGTGTTGTTTGGTGGTGGAGCCTGGATAAGCCACGCCCGTGCCACCTAAACCACAGTAACCATTAGGATTCTTTTTGAGATAGTCCTGATGGTACTCTTCTGCTGGAATGTAGTTTTTAAGTGGTGCAATCTCGGTGGTAATCTCTTGCAGACCTGCTTTGGTTAACGCAGGCTGATAAGTGCCCCTGGTTTTTTCAGCAATGAGACGTTCTTCATCGGTTTGGTAGTAGATAGCACTGCGGTAGTTGGTACCGACATCATTTCCCTGACGATCACCTTGGGTTGGATTATGGCTTTCCCAAAAGGTAATTAAGATTCTTTCTAAACTCACCAGGCCTGGGTTATAGGTTACTTTGATGACTTCAGAGTGATTGCGCGCACTTGAACGCCCCATCTGAATTTTTCTTTCAAGTCCTAGAACGTCTTGATACCCCGCATTTTGATCGTCGCCACCGGCATAACCACTTTCTACATCGACCACGCCATTGACTTCGGATAGGCGTTTTTCAGCGCCCCAGAAGCAACCCATACCGAGCACAATGGACTCGGTATGCATTTGGGTAAGGTCGGTATCATTTTGCTCTGGCATATCAGGCTCCTTGGCACAGCTTTGTAGGCTTAGGGTTAAAGGCAATAAAAACGCCAAAATCCATTTAGATATTTTCGAAGTAGACTGTCGCATAAGAGTGTCCTGCTTAAATTTGCATATAAAAGTCTAGGAGTGATTATTTAAATCACTCTCTTTAGTAAGAGACACGAAAAGTTGGAAAATCTTTCTTAAAATGAATTTATGACTCGATTATATTAAAGCGTTATTAGGATTACATGTGGTTTTATTGTTACAGATTTCAGTTAAAATGCTATTAATAGGCGGATTGTCATTTTTGTGACGAAATAAGCTGGTATAAAAGTGCTAAAACGGTCGTAAAGTAGCTTTGAGCAGGCCTGGTCGTTTGTTCGTGAATGTCTTATAAAAGTGGAATCGTCAATGAATACGCCAAAACAGAGTGTTGTTTATGTCCCTGTCTTTAGTGAAGTTTGTGATTCGGTTTTAAGGCGTTTAGAGTGGGCCCTGGTTTCAGTGAAGTACACTCTACCACTGATATTGAGCATTCTATTTTTGACGGGTTGCTCTAGCACACCTAGCTATGTGTCTCATTCTTCAAAATCTATTCCGTTAGCAAGTCCTGTGGATTTAACGAACTTGTCTAAGGTTAAGAGTCGTTTATTGAGGCAATATAAAGAGTGGAAAGGGACGCCTTATCGTTATGGCGGCACATCACGTAAAGGCGTTGATTGTTCGGCATTTGTGCAGAATAGCTTTTATAGTCAATTAGGCTATAAGTTGCCGCGCACCACTCGCACTCAAATTAAAGCCGGATCAAAAATTGCCAAGTCTGATTTAAAGGTCGGTGATATTGTCTTCTTTAACACGGGTTCCAATTCATTGCATAATGGGATCTATATTGGTGAGTCCGAGTTCATTCATGCCTCAAGTAGCAAAGGGGTGACAATTTCAAATTTAGATAATCAATACTGGCAAAAAACCTATTTGACCTCGATTCGAATTCGTTAGTCCCTTTCATTATCCACTGTTTTTAAAGCCATTAACCTAAGCGGATTGGTTGACGCTGATTACCCCAGTGACCTGGTTTTTCATCAAAAAACCCGTCAATAGGCGTTTGGCAATGTCCACAACAGCCGTTTTTAAGCGCCCAACCTTTAATATCATAATATTGTCGTTGAATGACCGGTTCGCCACAACTAGGACAGTAGGTCGCTTGACCTTCAAAATCGAGTACATTGCCTGTGTAGACATATTTTAAGCCAGCTTGCATTGCGATTTTTCGGGCTTTTTCTAGGGTCTCAATTGGCGTTTCCGGGTTATTCATCATGCGATAATCAGGGTGATATTTGGTAAAGTGTAATGGTACCGAATCTCCGCAATGCTCCATAATCCATTCAGCCATTTTAGCAATTTCTCTTTCAGAATCATTTTCGCCAGGAATCAGTAGGGTGGTCAGTTCCATCCAGGTGTCGGTCTCTTGCGCTACATATTCGATGGTTTCCAGTACCGGTTGTAATTTTGCGCCAGTCAGTTTTTGATAGAAGGTTTCACTAAAAGCCTTTAAATCGATATTGGTGGCATCCATTGCTTTAAAAAACTCTTCGCGCGGCTTTTCACGGATATAGCCGGCGGTCACAGCAATATTCTTAACACCTACAGCACGGCACGCTTGGGCAGTATCAATTGCATATTCATGGAAAATAACCGGGTCATTGTAAGTATAGGCCACTGAAGTGCATTGCTGTTTTTGGGCGGCTTTCGCCAGCATTTCTGGAGAGGCCTGGTCTAAAAGTCGATCCATATTTCTGGCTTTAGACATATCCCAGTTTTGGCAAAATTTACAAGCCAAGTTACAACCTGCCGTCCCAAACGACAATACGCTAGAGCCGGGATAAAAGTGATTCAAGGGTTTTTTCTCAACGGGATCAATGCAAAATCCACTGGAACGACCATAAGAGGTCAGCCACATTTGATTCTCTTTACGACCGCGCACAAAACAAAAGCCCCGCTGATTTTCATGTAATTTACATTCACGCGGGCAGAGGTCACATTGAATCAGCCCATTTTTCAAATCATGCCAGTGCTCTACTGGAATAACGGATGCTGTTCTTAACTCGATGTTTTTCATTTCATATTTACCTTGAAAAGTTAATTCTATATACCTATACATAAAGCCAAGTTACTAATATTAAAGGAATAAGGTGAAAACATGTTAGTTAAATCTACTGCCGTGGCAGGTACTTTTTATCCGAGCTCGGCATCTGAAATACAAAGGTTATTTGATTTGTGGCGGCTCAATGCCGCCAGCGCTAAGTTAAACGGCCAGAAAACAATATCCGATAAACGGCCTAGAGCTCTAATTGTGCCTCATGCTGGTTATGTCTATTCAGGACAAATGGCGTTTGAAAGTTATCAGTTGTGGCATGCAAGTGATGGAACTCCATTGGAAGAGATTAAAACAGTGGTGGTCATGGGGCCTGCGCATCGCTATGCGTTTGAAGGTATTGCCACCGTCAGTGCGGATGCTTTAGAGACGCCTTTGGGCAACTTGCCAGTAGACACTCTGCTAAGGGATGAGTTATTAGCTGAATTTGGAAGTGTGATTATCTCAGATGAAGCCAATGCACCGGAACACAGCATAGAGGTTCATCTGCCATTTATTAAGACCCTGTTACCTAATGCAAAAGTATTGCCTTTGTTAAATGGTGATGTATCAGTCAATGAAGTGACCAAGGTATTATCTAAACTCTGGTCCCGTCTGGATGTCTGTTTCGTCATTAGCAGCGACTTGAGCCATTTTCACTCTTATGCAGAAGCCCAGCAGATAGATCAACAAACCGCGCAGTTGATTAATACGCGGAATTGGCAGTCACTGAATGGGGCAAGAGCCTGTGGTTATAAAGGCATTCAAGGCTTACTAAACTTAGAAAAATCACCCTTTTTCGATATCCAAGAATTGCAGCTGAATAATTCAGGAGACAGTGCGGGTGATAAGCAACAGGTAGTCGGTTATGGCAGTTGGGCAATTTATGAGGAGGTCAAATGACACTAACAACACAACAAATAGATCAACTATTCTCTGTGATAAAACTGAGTATTGAGAAGGGTTTAGAAGGGGAACGTTTACAATTAGATTTGAGCTCTTTTGCAGCCCAATCGGTCGAGTTTAGTCAGCCAGCAGCGACTTTTGTGACTTTACATCATAACGAGGCTTTGCGAGGCTGTATTGGCTCTTTGCAGGCGTATCGCTCACTAATCGAAGATGTTGCAGGTAATGCTTTTAGCGCAGCCTTTCAGGATCCCCGTTTTGCCCCTTTAGGGAAGCAAGAATTAGCTGGCTTAGAAGTTGAACACTCCATCTTATCAACACCGCAAATGATTGAGGAGTGCCAGACCAAACAACATTTGTTAGATAATTTGGTTCCCTTTGAAGATGGTCTCATTATCTCTGGTGGTCTACGCCGGGCAACTTTTTTACCATCCGTGTGGTCGCAGTTACCAGATAAAAGTCGTTTTGTTGAGCATTTAATGCAGAAAGCCGGTATTGGATCTTGGTCTGAATCAATCTTGTGTGAACGCTATTCCGTCAGTGCTTTTCAAAAGAAATGGCATGAGATAGAGTGATCGGCTATGGCAAGAGTTGTCATAAAGGCTTTAAGTGATAAACGGGTTGTAATGGACTTTGTAACAGTGCTGCAAAAGTAGCGTCAAACGCATTTTATTTTCAGGCTAAGCAAGGCACCAAAATAAAAATACTTACCAGATCTGGTCGTATGCGTTTCTCAAAAAAAGCTTACCAAATAGCCATTTTAGACGGTTTTAGTTATAGACAAAAATTGCCTATTCGAGTACAATTCGGCCAATGAATTATTGCGATTAAAATTAAGCACAAGTTGCTTTTACGGAGTATCTGGCAGAGATGAGTAAAGTCATTTAGCAAACTAATAAACGGAGTGAGCCCTCAACGGGGGGCTGGCTCCGTTTTTTTGTATGCGCTGTTAGGAAGCCGTAAAGAAGCTTTTTTAATTTTATCTAACCTGGATGGATGAATCAATGACACAAGCTTTGCTGGCTTTAGAAGATGGAACCCTTTTTTGGGGTGTTTCATTAGGCGCGGAAGGGGAGACGACTGGAGAAGTCGTCTTCAACACTTCGTTAACGGGATATCAAGAAATCTTAACGGATCCTTCGTATTTCAAACAGATTGTTACTTTAACGTATCCACATATCGGCAACACCGGTGTGAATGCTGAGGATGAAGAGTCTCCTCGTATTATGGCTCAGGGTCTAGTCATCAAAGACTGTCCTGTTCGAATGAGTAGCTTCCGTGCTGAAAAAACGCTACCGGATTATCTAAAAGAGCAGGGTGTCGTCGCCATAGCCGATATTGATACCCGTAAGTTAACGCGTTTATTGCGTAGCAAGGGTGCTCAATCCGGAGTGATTGTCGCAGGCGATAATATTGATGCCGAGGCCGCAGTGGCTAAAGCAAAATCTTTCAGTGGTCTGAAGGGATTAGATTTAGCGAAAGAAGTTACCACCGCTGAAACCTATATTTGGACAGAAGGTTCTTGGGAACTGGGCAAGGGTCATGCAGATTGTTCAGCGAATAATGGCTTTCACGTGGTTGCCTACGACTATGGTATCAAGCGTAACATCCTGCGTATGATGGCAGATCGTGGTTGTAAGTTAACGGTTGTACCAGCAAAAACAACCGCCGCAGTAGTCTTGGCCATGAATCCAGATGGTATCTTTTTGTCAAACGGTCCAGGCGATCCAGAGCCTTGTGATTATGCGATTGCAGCTATTCAGGAAATCTTAAAAACGGATATTCCGGTATTTGGTATCTGTTTAGGACACCAGTTATTGGCTTTGGCTAGTGGCGCGAAAAGCCTCAAAATGAAGTTTGGTCATCATGGTGCTAACCACCCAGTGCAAGATTTAGAGACTAAGAAGGTTATGATTACTGCGCAAAACCACGGTTTTGCAGTGGACGGTGATTCACTACCGGCAAATTTAATCGCAACGCACAAATCATTATTTGATGGCTCATTACAAGGTATCTCCCGTACAGATAAGTCAGCATTCAGTTTTCAAGGGCATCCAGAAGCAAGCCCTGGTCCACATGATGTTGCCCCTTTGTTTGACCAATTCATCGAAAATATTAAAACCGCTAAAAACGCGTAACGGATAATAGGAAATAGAATGCCAAAAAGAAGTGATATAAAAAGTATTATGATTATTGGTGCTGGCCCTATTATTATCGGCCAAGCATGCGAATTCGATTACTCAGGAGTGCAGGCGTGTAAAGCGCTTAAAGAAGAGGGTTACCGCGTAATCCTCGTCAACTCCAACCCAGCTACGATCATGACTGACCCTGATATGGCTGATGCAACCTATATTGAGCCAATTGAGTGGCAAACGGTTGAAACCATCATCGCTAAAGAGCGTCCTGATGCGATTCTACCGACAATGGGTGGGCAAACCGCATTGAACTGTGCGTTAGATTTAGATGCGAAAGGTATTCTAGAAAAATATAACGTTGAGTTAATCGGTGCCAATGCCGATGCGATTGATAAAGCTGAAAATCGTGACCGTTTTCGTCAGGCGATGACTAAAATTGGTTTAGATATGCCGACATCCGATGTAGCACATAACCTGGAGGAAGCTTGGGTCATTCAAGCGCAAGTTGGTTTCCCAACGGTTATTCGTCCATCATTCACCTTAGGGGGTTCTGGTGGCGGTATTGCATACAATAAAGACGAGTTTGAACAAATCTGTAAGTTTGGTTTAAACATGTCTCCGACCAGTGAGCTATTGATTGAAGAGTCAATTGAAGGTTGGAAAGAGTACGAGATGGAAGTGGTTCGCGATAAAAATGATAACTGCATTATCGTTTGTTCAATCGAGAACTTAGATCCAATGGGTGTCCATACGGGTGATTCAATTACGGTTGCACCTGCGCAAACCTTGACCGATAAAGAGTATCAAATCATGCGTAATGCTTCTATTGAAGTTTTGCGTGAGATCGGTGTAGAAACGGGCGGTTCTAACGTTCAGTTCGCCATTGAACCTAATACAGGTCGTATGATTATCATTGAGATGAACCCACGAGTATCTCGTTCATCAGCTTTAGCGTCTAAAGCGACCGGTTTCCCGATTGCTAAGATCGCGGCGAAGTTAGCGGTTGGTTATACGCTAGATGAACTTTCAAATGATATTACGAATGGTGCAACTCCGGCCTCTTTTGAGCCAACGATTGATTACGTTGTCACTAAGATTCCACGTTTTACATTTGAAAAATTCCCCCAAGCGCAAAACCGTTTATCAACTCAGATGAAGTCTGTTGGCGAAGTGATGGCGATGGGTCGTAACTTCCAAGAATCTATCCAAAAAGCGCTTCGTGGTTTAGAAACCGATAAAAATGGTTTTGATGAAATCATGCCATTGGCAACCATGGACGAAAAAGAGATCAAAGACAAGTTACGTAAAGAATTGCGTAACCCAGGTGCTGAGCGCCTATGGTATGTCGCTGATGCGTTTCGTGCGGGTTGGGATTTGGATGCTGTATTTGAAAGCTCTAAAATTGACCCATGGTTCCTCGCGCAAATTCAAGATTTAATCGACATTGAAGACGACGTTAAACAACGTGGACTAGATGCTTTAGACGAAGTTTATTTACGTAACCTTAAACGTAAAGGTTTCTCTGATAACCGACTTGCTAAATTATTGAATACCGATGCCGCGTTTATTCGTAAATTCCGTCACACTTTAAATATTCGTCCTGTATTTAAGCGCGTTGATACTTGTGCCGCTGAGTTTGAAACCAGCACGGCTTATTTGTATTCAACGTACGATGAAGAGTGTGAAGCCATGCCAACTGATCGTGATAAAATTATGATTTTGGGTGGCGGACCTAACCGTATTGGTCAAGGAATCGAGTTTGATTACTGCTGTGTTCACGCGGCAATGGCAATGCGTGAAGATGGTTATGAAACCATTATGGTCAACTGTAATCCTGAAACGGTTTCTACCGATTACGACACCTCTGATAGACTGTATTTTGAGCCGTTAACCTTAGAAGATGTGTTAGAAATTGTTGAAGTTGAAAAGCCAAAGGGCGTGATTGTTCAGTACGGCGGTCAAACACCATTGAAGCTTGCAGTCGCGTTAGAAGATGCCGGTGTTCCAATTATCGGTACCTCTCCTGAATCAATTGATTTAGCAGAAGATCGTGAGTGTTTCCAAAAAATTCTAAATGACTTAGGTCTGCTTCAGCCGCCTAACCGTATAGCAACCAATGCCACTGAAGCGGCTGCTTTAGCTAAAGAGATTGGTTATCCGTTAGTGGTACGTCCATCTTATGTTCTAGGTGGTCGTGGTATGGAAATCGTTTATGACGAAGCTAATTTAAATCGTTATATGCAAGCTGCGATTGATGTTTCTAACGAATCACCAGTACTACTTGATCGTTTCTTAGATGATGCGATTGAGCTAGATGTTGATGCTATTTGTGATGGTGAGCAGGTCGTTATTGGTGGGATCATGGAGCATATCGAACAAGCTGGTATTCACTCAGGTGATTCAGCGTGCTCTTTACCTCCTTATAGTATTTCAGAAGAGATTCAAGACCGTATTCGTGACCAAGTAACCAAGATGGCGTTTGCTTTAGGTGTTGTTGGTCTGATGAATACACAGTTCGCGGTTAAGGGTGATGATATCTATGTATTAGAAGTGAATCCACGTGCATCACGTACTGTACCATTCGTTTCTAAAGCGATTGGTCATCCTTTGGCGATGATTGCGGCACGTTGCATGGTCGGTCAAAAACTTGAAGCTCAAGGTTTTACTAAAGAGATTTCTCCAGTTCACTACTTTGTCAAAGAAGCGGTCTTCCCATTCATCAAGTTTTTGGGTGTGGATCCAATTCTTGGGCCAGAGATGAAGTCAACCGGTGAAGTCATGGGTATTGGTGTTAACTTTGCACAGGCCTATGCCAAAGCACAGTTAGCGGCTGGTACGATTTTACCTCGTTCTGGAACCGTGTTCTTGAGTGTGCGTAAAGCAGACCGAGTACAAGTTGTTGACCTAGCGAATCAATTGATTGCTAAAGGCTTTAGTGTGGTTGCTACGCGTGGCACAGCATCTTCATTAACGGAAGCGGGTGTGGTGTGTGAAGTCGTCAATAAGGTGACTGAAGGTCGTCCAAATATTGTCGATTCAATCGTCAACGAGGAGATTGCTTTAATTGTTAACACCTCTGACGGTTCAAGCAGTATTCAAGATTCTTCGAGCATTCGTCGTGAAGCATTGATGCATAAAACTTGCTATACCACGACGATTGCCGGTGCTTTCGCAACGGTTGCTGCAATGGATTATTTAGATGATCAACCTGTAACGCGTTTACAAGATATTCACTAAATCCACTTAAAGCCAAAACGCCAAAATCTGCTAAAAGACTTTGGCGTTTTGCTGTGTTGGGTTTCATATTGAATTTTATTTAGAAAATAGATGAAGGAATGGGGTTATGCAAAAGCATCCTATGACAAAAGAAGGCGCTGATGCGCTGCAAACAGAATTAACAAAACTTAAAAAAGAAGATCGTCCGAGAATAACCGAAGAGATTGCGACGGCGCGTGAGCACGGTGATTTGAAAGAGAACGCAGAGTACCATGCCTCCCGTGAAGACCAAGGTTTGATTGAAGGACGTATTAAACAGATTGAGGCCGTTTTAAGCCTTGCTCAAGTGATTGATGTGACTCGATTAGCCGCAAGTGCAAATGGTAAGGTCATCTTTGGCGCAACAGTAACGATTTTAAACATCGATACCGATGAAGAGTTAACTTACAAGATTGTTGGTCATGACGAAGCGGATATTAAGCACAATAAAATATCCGTTAATTCACCCCTTGCGCGAGCCTTAATAGGCAAGCAAAAGGAAGATGAAGTCATTGTTGCTGCGCCAAAAGGTAATATTGATTATGATATTGTACAAGTTCAATATATCTAAACTTTAGACTAATTCAAGTTCATAATAATGCCTGCTTTAACGCAGGCATTATTGTTTTAAGAGGTTAATTAGAGCTCTAATGCTGCAGATAAGGTTAATTATGTTAGGAGTCAAATCTTGAAAAAAAGTAATTCTCAATTGCCATATTCTAAGTTAGCGTCAATATGGGTAATGGCTTTAGTTAGTTTATTGCTGACGATTGGTTATTTAGTGACACCGATTTTATTTTCTGAATTGCCTCAAAAACAGGCTGGAGAACTCGCTGGAGTTTTATTTAATTGGGCTAGTTTGATTGTTTCTGGTAGCCTTTTTTTGTTGATTGGGTTCTATGCATTTTACAAAAACAAACTAAAACAGGTTAAAAGTTTAGGCTTAAGTTTGGGTTTATTAATGATATTACGTTTTTGGATCTCGCCTTGGATGACTGAAATCAAAGCGCTTTATCCTTTAGGGTTAGATAAGAGCTCTGTCGATTGGCCTTTATTTGCGAGTTTACATGGGGTCTATCAGATTGGCTATTTAGCCATTATTTTATTGCTGTTATATTGGAGTTTAAAGACGCTTTTCGGGGTGATAATAAAACCCTCTAGTAGATATTGATTTAGCTATAAAAAAAGCTTATAAGCATTTCATTATTTTCTAACTCGATTAGGCTTGCAATTTGCCATAAAACCGGTCAAAATTATCCGGTTAAAAAAACAAATTAAAACTTCGGAGTTTATTTTAAAATGAAAAACTTAACACTTAAAGCGCTATTCATTTCTGCAATTGCAGCTCTATCAATGAATGTTCAAGCTGAAGCTACAACTTACGATCAGTGTATTACTGATAGTGAAAACCTGATTGCTCTTGCAGTTAAAGAAGGTTCGACTGCAGCACGTGCATTTGAGCAAAAAACAGAAGTTTCAGCTTGTATGGCTGAACTGACTAAAATTGAAGCTAAATATGGCGACAAAACTAAAGCTGTTAATCCTTCTTCAGTGATGACTCCGGCAGATCGTAAAAAGTGGTCAGCACTTTTTGATGCGATTGATGCTAAAAACTATAAAGGTGTTCGTTTCATGCAAGCGACATACTACCGTTAAGATAACGTTGTAGTTTTTAGTTCAAAAAACCGGTCCTAGACCGGTTTTTTTGTTTTTGAAAGCATAAAATAGAGCTGAATAATTAAATAACAGCTAGTTTGATAAGAGTTGAGTCCAAGTGAAGCAAAGTAAGAATATTTTTCAATCTGTCTATGAGTGTTTAATGGAAGCCGATGTAGATCTTAAGTTTTCGAAACTCGCGCAGTTGCAGATTGATTGGGAAGATGACCAGTTTGAGTTTACCCCGACTGAAACTATTCATCGCGTTCCTGATCCAGGGCGTCCTGAAAAACCCCTGCTGGTTTCTCCCAAAGAGCTACCAAAAAGGCGCCTGGGTTCACCCGAAGGTCATGCAGCATTAATGCACTCAATCGCCCATATTGAATTTAATGCAGTGAACCTGGCTTTGGATGCGATTTATCGTTTCCAGGAGATGCCCAAAAGATATTACTTGGATTGGTTGGGTGTTGCGGTTGAAGAGTCTTATCATTTTCAAATGATTCGTGAACATCTCTATCACTTAGGTTATGAATATGGAGATATGGTGGCGCATGATGGTTTGTGGATGACCACCTATGAAACCGATCATGATCCGTTGATCCGAATGGCTTTAGTGCCTAGAACGCTAGAAGCGCGTGGTTTGGATGTTACTCCACCTATGATTCAAAAGTTACGTTCTATTGGGGACAAGCGGGGGGTCGAAATCCTAAAAATTCTATTGCAGGATGAAATTGGTCATGTTGAAGTCGGTAGCCGTTGGTTCCGTCATATTTGTGCAGAGCGCAATTTAAATCCTTTCAAGACCTTTCAAGAGATTATTGAAAACTACTATCATGGCGACTTACGCGGACCTTTTAATTATGAAGCGCGTGCGCAGGCCGGTTTTTGTGAGCAAGAGATTGCTTGGCTTAAAACCCTAAACCAGCCTAAACCTACTCAATAACAGCCTACAGACCTTTAAGTGACTTATGAACCCTAAACTTACTGCAATTCAACGCCTGCGTATCCAAACTCGGCATAAAGTCTCAATTGAGAATTACGGTTATCAACCGCAAGCCTTGTTTTGGAGTACCCAGGCCATCCAAGAGATTCGTTTTAAGAAACTGCTTGAAATACTTCCCAAGACTTTTTTTAAATCGGATTCATTAGAAGATGACCAGGCCTGGTCATTGTTAGATGTGGGGTGTGGTTTTGCCGATTTACACCGTTATATGGTCAAGCAACAGCTGTTTCCTGACTATACTGGTATTGATGTCTCTCCGGATATGGTTCGTGGCGCCAAAGGTATGGCGCCTGAGTTAAATGTATTTGAAGGTGAACTTTCAGATTTTGACTATGTAGCTCAACAGTTTGATTATGTCATGCTCTCCGGTGCGTTAAATGAAGTGGTTGAGACGGCAGTCGAAGGTTTAGCCAATCAGCAGGGTGACTATGCAAAGTTGGCAATTCGTAAAATGTACGAGATTAGTCATTTGGGCGTAGCATTTAATTTATTAGATAGGCGTTTTGCATGGCATCAAACGCGTAATGATTTACAGAGTTTTTATCCGCAAGAAATTATTGAGTATTGTCAGAGTTTTGCCAGTCAGGTGACTTTGATTGAAGGTTATCTTGAAAACGACTTTACCGTTTATTTACATAAACAGCCTAGTGGTCATAAAGGTTGATTAGCTTATGTGTCTGATTCGTTTCGGTATTGATTTGGGCGGGACCAAAATCGAAATCATCGCTATTGACCCCTTTCTAAAACCGGGTTCTGCTGGTTCTGATAACGTTCTGTATCAAAAGCGTATAGATACGCCGAAAGACGGTTATGCCGCCACTTTGAATACCATCAGCCAACTAGTGTTAGAGGCTGAAGAGAATCTTTCCCAAAAAGGTTCAGTGGGCATAGGTATTCCGGGTTCCATCTCCCATAAAACCGGCAGGATCAAAAATGCCAACTCGACCTGGTTAATTGGTAAAGATTTGCAGGCCGATTTACAGCATCGCTTAAATCGACCTGTCGCTTTAGCTAATGATGCCAACTGCTTTGCCTTGTCGGAAGCGGTGGAAGGCGCAGCTCAAGGTGCTGAAGTTGTTTTTGGCGTGATTATAGGCACAGGTTGTGGTGGCGGTATAGTCGTCAATGGTCAACTGCTCAATGGCATCAACGCTATTGGTGGTGAGTGGGGACATAATCCCTTGCCATGGTTAGAAGCTGGTGAATACCAGCTACCTTGCTACTGCGGTCTAAAAGGCTGCAATGAAACCTTCCTATCCGGTTCAGGTTTAGAAGCGCATTATGCACAGCGAATGAATTTAACAAAAGCACCAGGCGGGGTCAAAACCGCAAAACAGATTGTGGCATTGAGCTTACAGGGCGATGAGATTGCTCAGCAACTCATGCAGGAGTACACGATTTGGTTAGCCAAAGGTTTGGCCAGTGTGATTAATGTGATTGATCCGGACGTGATTGTTCTGGGTGGCGGAATGTCGAATATCCAAAGTTTATACACAGATATTCCTAAGGTTTGGAATCAATGGGTCTTCAGTGATCAAGTCAATACACGTTTAGTGGCGCCCAAGTTTGGCGACGCCAGTGGTGTACGTGGCGCGGCTTGGTTATAATATCGATACCTATAAAACTCGTTGTTTAATAGGTTGTAATTGACTCAAAAATAGACTGACCCTGTGCCCACATAGTTTTATAAAGCCACAGGACATGCCCTGCGCTTACATGGTTTTGTAAAGCCGTAGACATCCAGGCCTGATCATAACCCTACTTATAGCTTAATAGGAATAGCATGCACAATATCGAAACATTAGAAGAGCTGGAAAACTTAAAGCAGTCAGAAGCCGCTTTATTGATTCTATTTGGCGGTAAAAACTGTAATGTCTGTCATGTGATTAAGCCGAAGCTGCTAGAAATGGTCTCGGAAAACTATCCAAAAATCAAAATGGTCTATGTAGATTGTCATGTGGTGATGGAGGTCTGTTCACAAAATGGTGTTCTGTCGCTGCCGACCTTGCAGGTGTTTTTTACCGGTCAGCGATTTATTGAAGAGGTGCGCACCTTTAGCTTACAGAAGGTCATTCAAGAGATCGCACGCCCATATTCTATGGTTTTTGCGGACTAACGTTTGCCATCACCACCGGCTTTAATGAGTAGAAGGTCTAAAGCACGGTTCGGTAATAGTCGTTTTAGAATGGAAAATGCGATGGTCGGTACCGTGACTCTATAGCGAATTTTAGGTTTTTGGTTTTGCAAAACATGTAGTACACATTTGGTCACGGCTTCAGGCCCCAGCGTAAAGGGTGCACTTGGTCCAACGGTTTCTAAACGAGCGACCATGGCTTGATAGCTGGTTTGATGGGCGCTGCCTTGCTGAGGAATCCAACGTTTAAACTGCTCGAAGGCATTTTTTCTGAAATCAGAAATAATCGCTCCTGGTTCAATCAAGCTCACCTTAATATTATCCTTTTTAACTTCAAGCCTTAAGGTGTCCGCAAAGCCTTCAATTGCAAATTTGCTGGCATTGTATGCGCCACGATACTGCATGGCCGCAAAGCCCAAAATAGAGCTGTTATAGATGATTTTCCCGCCACCTTGCTTGCGCATAATAGGCACAACCAAATTAGTCAATTCCTGGGTACCAAACACATTGGTTTGAAACTGATACTCCATCGCTTCACGGCTTAAATCTTCCACAGCGCCCGGCAGACCAAATGCGCCATTGTTAAATAAGAGGTCGATTTTGCCTTGGGTTGCTAAAATGACTTGATCTAAAGCAGATTTGATTGATTGGCTATCCGCTAAATCGAGTTGCAAACAGGTGAGGCCTTCATCGTTCAATCGCCTAACATCGTCCTGCTTTCGACAGGTGGCAATTACCTGGTAGCCCATTGATTGTAGGTGTTTGGCACAATGATAACCTATGCCCGTTGAACAACCTGTGATAAGGACTTTAGTTGTAGAAGGTTGGTGTGTCGTCATGTGTAAGGCTCTCAATTAAAGGTGATAAATGGATTATAGGAGATTTAATCTATGAGGGGGGTAATTTAGCCCTCCTTACTCAATTGACTGAAGGTTCTGCTCTTGACCTTGGCGCTGAGTCGTGCAAAAGTCTCTTAAAGGATTATTTATTTTAAGGAAAGGTAAGGTAAGTGATGAAGTTATTGTTCATTCGTCAATGGTCGCATTTGATGGCAATTCTATTCTCGGCTCTTTTATTAAATGGCTGCCAACAGGCTTCTATTCCTGAGCTGAAAAGTGATGCCGTTATTTTGGCTTTTGGAGACAGTTTGACGCTCGGTTATGGCGTTCAACCCTATGAAAGTTATCCGCAATTGTTATCACAGCTCAGCGGACATAAGGTCATTAATGCAGGTGTCTTTGGTGAAACGACGGCCCGAGGTTTGAAGCGATTGGAAGCGGTGCTGGAAAAACATCAACCCCAGCTTTTGATTCTATTCGAAGGGGGGAATGATCTTTTGCAAAAAGTTCCGTTAGAAAATATTCAGCAGAACTTGGCGCAGATGATTGAATTGGCGCAAGCTAAACAAATTTCGGTTTTATTGATAGGCGTTCCAGAGAGGCGGCTGTTTGGAGGGACTGCAGATTTATATGAGAGCTTAGCTGAGCATTACCAAATCCCTTTGGAAGATGATATTGTCGCTAACTTAATGAGTCGGCCCTCCATGAAGTCTGATTTTGTGCATTTTAATGCGTTGGGTTATCAAGCCTTGGCTGAAGCTATTTATGAGATGTTACAAAATAGCGGTGCTTTATCGGAGTCTTTACCCTAATCGCTGATCATTTTTGAATAAAGGTACGATATAGAAATCGGCCAAAGATAAACAGTGATAAAGCCATCCAAGGGTAGATAAAAAATAGCATCATTTCATAAAATGACGTTAAAGGTGCTTCAAGGTGTTGCAGGCCCTCTACGGTTAACATGCCATCTTGAGCATTCGACAATACAATGAGAACGACCAGTAAAACAACGGCGCCGATCGCGGCACTTGAGTAAGTAAATAGTTTTGACCAAATATCCATGAGTGACCTTTAATGAAGAAGAGACTAAGTTGTCTGTGATTTTACCGCTAAAGTGGTCAAATAAAAAGCAAGTGTTTGGGTTTGAGTAGCGGCGTTATCAGTTGTGTCAAAACGAAGGTTTTGAAGGTTTGACCAGGTCTGGCATGTCCTGCGGCTTTATAAAACTATGTGAGCACAGGGCATGTCCTGCGGCTTTATAAAATCATGTGAGCACAGGGTCAGTTTATAAATCAGATTGATATCAAGTGCTTTCAAACGGTTTATATTGGATCGCATTAATGAACCAGTTTTGTTTGCCAAGCGGGGTTTCAACCGTCACCTCATCATCGACCTCTTTACCAATAAGCGCACGAGCCATGGGTGCATTGACACTAATGGCATTTCTCGTTGGATCAAATTCATCGGCCCCGACAATGCGGTATTGAACGACTTTTCCATCCTCATTTTCTAACTCTACCCAAGCGCCAAAAAAGACCTTGCCATCTTGTTGCGGCGAATATTCCACAATATGCAATACATCCAAGCGTTTTCTTAAAAAACGAATGCGTCGATCAATCTCACGCAAACGGCGTTTGCCTTCTTTGTATTATAACCCCATTTGATTGCATACTATTTTATATGAAATTAAGTCTTGATTAAATCATTAATATGAAGTGATAATGTGTATTGTCCTCATAATTCATACTAAATATTATATGCCTTTTATTAAAAAATTACATGTTAACTACACAGACTGTGATAGTGGATTAACTTTTGAACTACCTGGTTTGTTTACAGAGGATGGTCTGATTGTTTCTCACCTAAGGTATTTAGCTTGGTTTAACGGTAAAAGTGAATCATGGAAAGAACGCTCAGTTTTTTCACTAAAGCTATTAATTGAATATATTCATGTAGTGCCTAACCAAGATAGAGTAACTGAGCTATTAAAGTCTTTTACTGTAACGCTGATTACAGGAAGTATTAATTACAAAGATTTAAATGATCCCTTAGGTTTATATTGGAAGCCAAGGAATGTTCGAGATGCGAATAACATTCTTTTTCATATTACTCATTACACTGATTTTTTAGCACTTCAAAATGGTTATGCGTCATCGCGTATCAACCCTTTTAGAAAAGCCACGAGTTATGAAGAGCGCCTTAATTGGTGTGCTTATTATCATAAACAACAAAATGTATTCATGAATCATTTGACTAATTATGAGAGAGCTAAGGCACAAACACGCCAAGTTAGGCTTGTTGGTAAGTTTCCTGATAGCAAAATTGAAAATGAAAAAGTTACAAGATTTCCTGATGAACATATTGAGAGATTAATTTATTTAGGGTTTGAAAAGAATGGAATTACAGACTTTAAATCTCAAGCAATAACCATGCTTTTGAATTATGGAGGGATCAGAAAAAGTGAGGTTTTTCATATTTATATTTCTGATATCACGCAGAACCCTAACAGACCAGAAGAGGCTTTAGTACGTGTTTATCACCCTGAGTATGGAGCGTCACCGGATCCACATTACAAGATTAGAAAAGAATATTTGCTGGCAGAAACAAAATACAAATCAAGAAATCATTATCGACTATCGGAGCGATTGCATGCTGGTTGGAAATCGCCATTGCTGACGAGTCGAGACGCCTATTATGAAATAGTATTTTGTCCACCTCAAAAAGCTAAGGAATTTTTGGCGATTTGGGTCAATTATTTAAAATTTCAAAGAGTCGAGCCAAAACAGTCAGATTTTCATCCGTTTGCTTTTACGAATAAAGAAGGTTTGCCAGAAACCATAAAAAATTTTCAACGTTTGCATAAAAATGCGGTTGAAAGAATAGGTCTAGATTGTAAAAAAGAAATGGGTACAACTGAACACGGTCATCGCCATGCCTATGGCTATCGTCTTCGTCAGTATGGATTAGATCAAGTTGAGATACAAAAAGCCATGCATCATAAAAGCCCAAATTCTTGTTTAGTTTACATTAATCCAACCAACGAAGATGTCAGAAATAAAATGAGGGAAGTTGAATGATAAAGCCTAGGTCTCTACGCCTATCGTCATCCAAAAATTTGCAATCCATTGATGAAAGCAGATTTAGTTTTGTAGAATTAAAGAAGGAGTGTAAAAAGCTTGGAATAACCAATAGTGTTGAGTATAGACATCGTTACAAAGACATACCTGGTTTTCCCGCACATCCCGAAAGAACGCATGCGTTGGAGTGGATAAGTTATAAAGACTTTTTCGATATTAAGGAATTTATACCTTATGAAGACATCATTGCCTTAATTCATCCATTGAACCTAAAAAATGCCAAAGAATATAAGAAGTTTATTCGAGAGCAGAATGATTCAACATTACCTTTCGATCCTCAAACTTCCTATCAAAATGAATGGAATAATTGGTACCGTTTTTTAGGAAAAGAAGAACCTTTTAAGCCAGACTTCATCTCTTCTGATTATTCGGCATGGGCTGAAAAAATTACGGATTTTATGAAGCAGGCTCGTGGTGGAGGAACAAAGGTTTCTAAAATTTGCCGTTTTGTTCGATTTTTCATTGAAGAACATGATAAAAGCTTAACTCCCGAGGAGTTTCTCACCCAAGATACATTCAATATTAAGCCGTTTAGAAAAATTTTAGATAATTTTGAAACGGATAATCTTCGAAGTAATGTTATTACGTCAGTTAATCAGTTTTTAGATTATGTTATTGATAAATATTTAACTATTGAAGATGAAGAGACTGGAGAAATCGTACGTGTTATGGAGGCTCGAAATCCAATTTCTCTGCTATTAACAGATCAAAGTGTTACAGCTCCTCAAAGATCTGAAACGACTAAACCATGTTTGCCATATCACTTTGTTAAAAAAGCACAAAATTGGATTATCCCTGCGAACGCTATGAACTTTACTGATTTAAAGCACATACAAAAATTTGACGCAGACTGGGTCAAAGTTAATGCTAATAAAGTTGATAGACATGATCCCGACTGTGTTTATAAAAAAATCCAAGGTCAATACTATTTATGGGTGCCAATTGACTGGGTGCATACTTATGCTATTACTAAAGTACCATTAAGAGGTCGACAAATTGCATATAACGATTCTGGCGAAGCCGATGAGTTCATTGCCGATATTGATGAGTTTGGAAAAATTAAGTGGGTAAAAAATAATAACTGTTTTGCCAATATGACTAAAAATCAGTCTTTTATAAAAAGAATGCCGGATGATGATGTTGGTATGTTTGTTACTACAAACAAGACGAGTAATAATGGAAGTGGCTATTCAATACCATGGATGCCTGAAGACTTAGCGTATTGGTTAATAAAATTAAGAAAGTGGCAGCAGAAATTCAATGCACTTGAACAGCCTACTAGTTGGCAACTATGTGAAAGAACCAGTTTTAATGAAGCGCAATTAAAAGCAAAAGGTATTAATTGTTTTCTATTCCGTGCTTATAAATCTATTGAACCTAAAAACGTTAGCGTGGCACTTACGCCTAGATTGGCAACAGCTTTGTACCATATTCAACCATCAAATTTAACCTTGGCAACATTGGAAGGAAATGAGTCAACGATAACGCATTACTCTTCTAAATTTACGCCACATTCTATGCGCGTCAGCCTTATAACGGCCTATGTAATGGAAATGGGGATGCCGATAGAGATTGTAATGAAAGTGGCGGGACATTCATCGGTGGTAATGTCCATTTACTATACAAAAGTTTCTCATAATGACATCAAGCAAAAACTCGAAGAAGGTGAGAAAATCGCTTTAAAATCGCAGGCTGAAGTCACTCAAAAGCTAATTGAACAAAATAAAATTGAAGAAGTTAAAAATAAGTTATTAGGATCTAATGATGATGTTTTAAGGTCATTAACCAATGATTTACCCGCCGGTAATTATGTTTTTAGAGACTATGGTATATGTCCATTTGCAGCTTCTCGCTGTGATGATGGTGGCGAATTAATTGGAGCAACTCAAGCGCGTACTCCAGTACCATCAGGGTATCTTGGTATACAGAATTGTTTAAGATGCCGACATTTTATTACGGGTCCTGCATTCCTAGGTGGCCTTTTATCTATTACCAATGAAATCCTTTTGCAATCCAATACTCAGTCTAGAAAATGTCATAACCTTCAGGAAAAGGTAAATGATATCGAAAGTCAATTAGGTGGGTTAGATAAGGCCGAGTACATAGCAAACTTAAAAGGTGAAAAAGTTGATTTAACAAAAAGGATAGGGCTAGAATCTGAAGAGAGAAGGCTTGAAGCTGATTATGAAAGTGCAGCTAAAAAGCTTGATATGCTTTTATGTGATATTCAATCTGCTTACGGTTGGATTAGGCGTTCTCAGATGTTAATTAATAAAGAGCAATCACTTCAAGATGATCAACGGGATGGCTTATCATTGATCACAATGTCCGATTCTGAAATTCAGTTAGACCTTGAGGAAGTGAGTTATTACCAACAACTTCAAGAGGTATGTGAAAATGCGACCATCTACCAATCTGCAAGTGCTGAGAATGCCGTATTGCCAAGATCACAAATTCTTGATCGAATGAGTTTATACAACAGTATCGCGCCTTCGTTATTTCTGATGAGTGAAGCAGAGCAACTTAAGATTGGTAATGAACTTTACAAGCTACTCAAAAATCGCTTAAAAACTTGGAATAGAATTGAGCAAGTTGTTAGTTGTGAAATTAAGTTAGATGATTTGCTTGGAGCAGAGAAAATATCTAAGTCAGAAATTCAACTGGTTACAAAGTCGAACTTATATCTAACGGAGCAGTTAATTTATGATGCCTAAAGATCTATTGGACAAACTTAAAAAAGGTACTTCTCTAAAGGTGCAAGATACCCTCGATGCGATTTATCGAATTTGCATTGAGCAGCAAGAAAGAGGCATAAATGATTTTTCGGTTGCGACCATTTCTAAGCTTGGACACAGTCGTGGTGTTCCTAAGGCACAAAGTATCCGCAATAAGGCTGGAGAGCAGTATCGAGCGTTAATTACAGCTTTCTCTGAGAGTAATCATAAAAAGAAACCGGTAAGGCCTGTTAAGAGTGATGAAGACTGGATTGAAGAAATTTCTAATCCAAAACATAAGCTTTTAGTTCGTATTTTATCTTCTGAATTAAGAGCCGCACAAAAACAGTTGGAAGAGATTATACCCCCCAAGTTGCGAGTAGACGTTTATGATCATAAATCTTCAGCACCAGCGGCAGAAAGCAAGCTTACCGACCAAGAAAGAAGAGCGCTTGAGTATATTATTTCTAATCAATTTCAAAAAAAATGGGATTTAACGGCTAACAAGTACGGTGAGTTAGTAGATGTCAACGATAAACCTGTTTTTAAAGTCGCAACAATTGATGCAATTAAAAAATCTCTAGAGTACCTCTAAACATGAAAACACAATTAATCACTAAAGAAGGCTTTGAAAAGTTAAAAGTTGAACTTGATCAGCTTTGGCGCAAAGAACGTCCTGAGGTCACGAAGATTGTCACTTGGGCAGCAAGTCTTGGAGATCGCTCAGAAAATGCAGATTACCAGTACAATAAACGCCGTTTACGTGAAATTGATCGTCGTGTAAGGTTTTTAAGAAAAACGCTGGAAGAAATCAGAATTGTTGAATACCACGCTGAACAAGAAGGAAAAATATTCTTCGGTGCGTGGGTGGAGCTAGAAGACGATGAGGGCAATACGCTGAGTTTTCGCATTGTAGGCCCTGAAGAGATTTATGGTGAAAAAGATTATATTTCAATTGATTCACCTATGGCACGAGCCTGTTTAGGAAAGCAGGTTGATGATGATGTGGTTGTGCAAATACCTTCAGGAAAGAAAGAGTGGTTTGTTATTAATATTTGGTACTCTAATAACAACGTTCAAATATAATTTCTAAATAGAAATTCAGTTGTTATTTAGAGATTTAAAAAAGAAAAGGTTTAAGATGAGTATTGCAGGTATACGTTCCAATCGAGGAGATTACTACCAAACCTTGGTTGCTTTTGATTGGGCGCTTTATGTTCTTACAAATCCTGAACATCAATGGCTTGAAATTGATTCGACTTCCAATTATGTTGATGACATTGTTGTTGGTAAAGATGATGGTTCTCTTATTTGTTGTCAATGTAAAAAGAATCAGCCCGATTTTAAAGCATGGTCGTTATCAGACCTCGCAGATGAACTAGAAAAAGTCGCCATAGAGCTGGATCAATCCAAAACAACTCAAGTTCATTTTTTTTCTCGAGGCAACTTTGGAGCGGTGAATAAGTTAAAAGAGTTTGCAACTATTTTTAGCACCCAGCAGGCATATCAAGATGCGTTAACTATAGAGCACAAAAAAACAGATCAGGATTTAGCAGAAATAATCTCTGCTAAAGCCCCACAACTTTCTGTTTTTGAATATCTTAATCGCACAAGTTTCGAGGTTTCTCCCGAATTTCATCGAATGGAAGCACTTTTACATGAGAGGCTAAATTACCTAGCAAGTAACTCACAGGCAGCTTATTATGCTTTATGGACTTTATTAGAAAAGCTTGGCGGTGGCATTGGGACTGATGATTTATCAGCATCTAAACACCGAGTAACCAAAGAAGAATTGAGAGAACTTTTAAATCAATCAGGTGCTATTCTTACTCCAACAATTCCCATTGCTCAGATAAAAGATTCTCTTGCCAAAACGTCAGCTATTGGACGCTCTTGGAAACGCGAAATTGCTGGACAGTATATTAAAAACCCTATTCTTGATGAGCTATTAACCAGTATAGACAATGGCACTAAATCAATCTTAGTAACAGGACTGCCAGGATCCGGTAAAACCTGTGTAATGCTTGAATTGCAAGAATCACTTGAATCCCGCTCAGCAAAACAACAAGATTTAGTATCAATCTTTATCCAATCTAGGGAGTTTGCGGACCTTGTTTCACAACAGGAACGTCAAGCTCAAGGGTTAGCTGACAACTGGGTTGAACAAGCAGCTCGCTTAGCAGACGAGTCAAAAGTAGTGGTCATTATTGATTCTTTGGATGTATTATCCATTGCGCGTGAACACAATGCACTAACCTATTTTTTAGCACAAATTGACCATCTGCTGCTTGTACCTAACATTACTGTCATTACTGCATGTCGAGACTTTGACCGTAAATATGACAAGCGAATTGCTTCACGAGAATGGGATAGAGAATTTGAATGTCCTCCTCTAGAGTGGGATAACGACATACAGCCTTTACTTATTAAGTTACAAATTGATCCTAACCCTCTAGACCAAGTTACACGAGATCTAATTCAAAACCCTAGAGAATTGGCTTTATTTGTCGAGCTCGCCCAACTCGAAGGGAGCTTCAATGTTATTACCAGCCAAGCTTTAGCTCAGCGCTATCTCGATACCATTGTTCAATCAGACCCTGAACTGGGCGATACAGCAATGCAGGAAATTGAAGCGATTGCTAAAAGGATGTTGAGCACAAGAAGTCTTTCTATCCCACACCAGCAATGCAAAGCTTCTCAAGACATTAAGCGTAAGCTTTATAGCTTAAATATTCTGCAAGACACATCTAATAACCAACTTACTTTTGGGCACCAAACACTTCTTGATATATTGGTCATTAGTGGCGCTATAAGAGAAGGGATTACTCTTAAGGGGTTTATCGACGAATTGCCGCCTGTTCCATTTGTTCGACCTAGCATCCGTAGTTTTATTGCTCAATTGGCATTAGGTGATCGCCGAGAATTTCGCAAACAATTAAGAACCGTTTTAACTGGAGATAGCGCATTTCATATTCGTAGGTTAGTTGCGGAAACCTTTTCCCAACAAGTTCCAGATAGCTCTGATTGGTCACTGATAAGAGATTTGCGAGAAAACCATAAAGAAGTCTTTCAAATTATTTATACACAAGCCAAGTCCATTAAATGGCACTTTTTCTGGTATGAAAACTTGCTACCTTTACTAAAAGAAAATCGTGATGCAGATGGCTTAACAGCACATATCTACAGAGTTTCAGCATGGCTAAATGACGATGCTAAAGGTGTTATCACCCTTTGGATGGAAGCACTAGAGCTGGATTATTTAAATAATCAGCAAATTGCGACACGTTTGACATATTTTATACCTGATTTTAAAGACGAGAACTTGCTTGAAGTAAGACCTTTGCTCCTAAAATTATTAAACATGCCTAAACAAGAACATAGTTACTTAGGTCAATCACTTGCGAAACTAATTACTCAGGGTTTAGTTGGTGATCAATTTCTATGGAACTACATTGTAGGGGAGCTTCAAGCAGAAGATGTTCTGGAATATAACTTCAAGGACAGACTAAACTGTTCATCTCATGAATTCGGAAGTAAAAGTGAACACTTCCTTTCAGAACAAATGAAGCAATCTACCACCTTGCTTAACCTAGCTATTGATGCAATTGAACACTGGAGTGAAGTACGATCTGGAAACTACAGTTCAAATAATTCGCGATGTTATGGTTTTTTGGATAAAACCTCCTATGAAAAAATTCATTCTCAACAAGAATTTCGCCACGACAGTAATCTGAATAGACTTCTTAATAGCATTGAAGAAGGCGTACTCTATCATGCACAAAACAACTCACAATGGTGGCAAACACATAAAGAACAGCTCTGCTTTAATCAAGAGGGGGCCCTATTTTACTTTGCACTTAAAGCTTTAACAACCAATGTCCAAGCCAATACAGATGTTATTGGGAAAGTCTTATCTGACAAAGGCAGGTTAGAGTCACGACTCTCTTTCGAGTTAAGTGAGCTTATTAATAAAAGCTTTATTTATCTTGAACAGCAAGTTCAAGATGTCATCATGGCAACAATCGTAAATTTATATGAAAAACGTGAAAAAGATCCAATCACGCAAGAGTGGACATTACGAGATCAAGCTGAATATGTTTCAGCCATTCCTTGCTATCTTCGTTCACGGGAGCTTCAAGAGTGCCTTGATATGTATGAAAGTAAATTAGGCAGATATATTAGGCAGCCAGTAATTCATTCAATGGGCGGTACCGTAAGCGCCCCTTTTTCATATGAAGTCTTTTTAAATTCTGATAATCAAGGAGTCCTTCGTTTATTAGCTCATTACACTAAGTATAAACGTGATAATAATGACTTTTTGATTGGTGGTACAAGAGAAGTCGGCTGGCAGCTTCGTGAAGCCTCGTCACGCCAGCCACTTAGATTCCTGAATTTACTCGCCACTCGCTGGCAAGAGATTCCACTAAAATTCAAAGATGAAATTCTTGATGGTGCAGCTACTTATCTAGCATACAAGTATGGTAATTTAAGCTCTAATAACAACTGGGCACCCATTGAGGCCCCTGAACCGAGCATCTTCGCAAGTCATATTCTTGATGAGTTAGAAAGACACCCAACTCACTGGCATCACAACCGCTCGGCTGCTAAAGCTTTACAAGCGATGGCGCATGTTATTCGAGATGAACAAGGTGCGCAGCGCCTATCTTTTTTGGCAATTGGGTTCGCTAACTTAAAAGAAGAAAGTGGCGATGGTGTCGATCTATATGGCAAAGCAATTAATATGATTACAGGGAATGTCGCAGAAGCTTTAATAACTTTAGTAAATAAATTTCTTGAACAAGAAATCACTATTCCTGAACTTTTGATCCCTACGTTACATAGATTTGCTAAGAATGAAAACCAGGCGATTCGTGCACTTCTTCTAACACATTTACCTTTACTTCAAAGTAAAAATTCTGATTTAGGATGGAAACTCTTTGATGAGTTAACACATACATCAGAGGGGCTATGGAAGCATGCAGGGAGTTGCCTTTATTATTCATATCATAAGAACTATCCAAAAGTGAAAACAGTTCTTCAACGAATTGAAAACGAAGGCACTCCTGATGAAATGAAAACGTGGGGTCGCATTTCAGCTTTAGCTGTATTATCCGAATACCTCAACCTAGATGAGTTGTTAGAAAAACTGCAATCTTTGGACGTTACACAAGCATGGGAAGGCGCTGCCATTGTTTTTACCCATAATGAAAACATTCTTCGTCATCGAGAACTGTGTCTAAAAGGAATCGAAACTGGGCTACAAGCTAGAACTCCACATGCCCTCGCCATGACTAAACAAATGGAAAATATTTTCCAAAAAAGCAAAATCAACGTTGCAATACCAGTAGATTTAATCAGATTGCTTTTTGATATTTTAGGTTGTGATAAAAACGATACACAAGACAGACTATATGCTTTTGGTGAGTGGTTAAATTGGAATATACAAAGAAGTGTAGAAGAAACCTTAACTGCCACTGAGCTTTATGTGAAATACATTAAACAAACAGGTGTTCATTTTTATGACCACGAAGACAACTTTATACAGTTAATGAATCGATTGTATGCCGAAGCTGAAGAAAGAGAAGAAAGTGATAATGGTACTATGCTTAATCGCGTGGTTAAAATCCAGGATCAATTACTGTCAATTGGACTCAACTCTATAAATGACTGGCTAAAAGCAGCAGAAAGACCATAAAAATATTTGATTATCATACTGGAGTGTCAACACTTTCTGATACCTAGACTTTTTTCCATTTGAGCTAAATGCTCCATTCTTTCTTGTTCGAATTTCACTGGTGATAAATAGCCGTTCGTACTGTGCGGTCGAACATGATTGTTGTGACCCATATATTCAGCAATGACAAGCTTCATCTCTTTCACTGAGATTAGCTTTGAGTGCAGATAAAGCAAACCCATGTAATTAAATGTATTAAATATTTAGAAACTCAAAATATTTAATATTTTTAGGGAATATTAGTAATAATGTTTATACTTCATTTTATAAATGAAATTGTTATCGGAGTAAGTGCATGAATTTGGAAGAGTCGTCGATTGGCGTGGTAAAAGAAGAGCTCTCAGAATTAGGTGAAACAATAGGAATTGAAGCTGACGTTGATGAAGATGTCATTGAACCGTTTGACCCTGAGGAGATCTCAATTCAGCAACGCGTCATATCCATGGATGTCATTATTCGTAGATTGAAGCAAGGATCTATTCAATTGGCACCATCATTTCAGCGAAAAGAAGTGTGGGATAATACTCGTAAAAGTCGTCTAATTGAATCCCTGATGCTCAATATTCCTTTACCAATGTTCTATGTTTCAGCTGATGAAGAAGGAAATTGGGAAGTCGTTGATGGTTTGCAGCGTTTATCAACGATTCGAGATTTTATTATAGGTAATAAAGATGGCGTTGTGCTCAAACTCAAGAATCTAGAGTTCCTCGCCGAGAAATATGATGGTAAAACCTTTACAGCTATTGAAAATGATTCAAACGTACAAAAGCTTGTTAACGATATCTATGAAACAGAAATGCGCTTTACTGTCATTAACCCTGGTACACCTGAAGCCGTAAAAAGGAATATTTTCAAACGTATTAATACTGGTGGTATGCCATTAACGGCGCAAGAAATTCGTCATGCACTATATGAAGGTCAGTCTTCTCAGCTACTTCAAGAACTAGTAATATCAGAATCTTTTAACCAGACCATCGGTAAAAAAATTGATGATAGTCGTATGGGAGCTAGTGAGTTAATTCTTCGTTTAGTTTCATTTATGGTCATGGGTCGTAGTGTTTATAAACATGGAATGGATACATGGTTAAGTAATTCAATGCGAGTGATCAACAGCTTTCCTAATCCTTCAGAAGATCTGTTGAAAAAGATATTCTATAAAGGCGATATTCCTATTTTAAGAGTAAATTCTGTGGAAGAGGTAAAATCGAATTTTGAGCTGGCAATGACTCGTGGTAAAGAATTATTTGGTGGTCATGCGTTTAGAAAGTCGTTGCCAGATGATGATCGAAAAAATCCGATTAATAAGACCTTATTCGAGGTTTGGGGTAATGTTTTAGTAGAACTATCTAAACAAGAATATGATGTTTTAAAGTCTAAAAAAAGTATTTTACTCACTTCCTATAGACGTTTATTCGATAACTTGGAATTTAATAACTCTATTGGTAGACATTCATCCACACCAAAAGGTGTAATGTTCAGTTATGACGAAATTGAAAAAATTGTTAAAAGAACAATACATGGAGAGTTCAATTGATTAATGAATTGCATATTAAAGGATTTAAATCTTTTGTTGATGAGCCAATACGATTCACTAATTTAACTTTGTTGGCTGGTTTAAATAATAGTGGTAAAAGCTCTGTCATCCAGGCTTTACGCATGCATTCAGCTGCTTTTAATAGTGACTCTCCACTGCTTAGTGGCCATGGTGAAGTTTCTGATCTACGTTCAGACTTTGTAAGTGCTGCTGAAGATATTTCAGTTTCATTGACTTTTAATGATGGCAGGAAGGGAACTATGCTGCTATCGGATCATAATGTAGATAAGCCAAGCATAAGTCCTGAGTTCTTCTATGTTGGGGCTGATAGGCTTGGGCCCCAATCTTTTTTACCATTGAATTTGTCACTGGATGCTCGTCCGAAAGTAGGTGATCGAGGTGAGTTTGTATTCGATTTTGTAACAAGACTCGAAGAGTACGGGTATTTGTTACCCAAACTTTTGCGACACCCAAACTCTCAAGGTCAAACGTTTGAATTTGTATTGCAAGGGTGGCTTACAGAAATTGCCCCTGGTGTGAATTTTTTATTTTCAACCAATAAAAGAGCTGATGTTTCCCATGCTGAAATTGATAACTATAGACCCACTAACGTAGGGTTTGGTTTAAGTTATACCCTCCCAATTATAGCTGCTACGTTAGGAGCTGCAGCTCAAGCTCCTAACGTTACAGGGCAAGATATTTGGGTTTCCGAATGGGAAGGGCGTAAAGCCAACAATGGTATTCTTTTAGTTCTTGAAAATCCTGAGGCTCATCTACATCCGAAAGGACAGACAGCTATGGGCAAAATGCTGGCATTAGCAGCAGCTTGCGGGGTACAAATTGTTGTTGAGACACACAGCGAACATGTGATGGATGGTATCCGTATAGCTGTGAAAGCGGGATTGGTATCAAGTGACAAGGTAATGTTTCATTATCTTTCGAAAGACAAAAAAGGGATTACTAAGGTAGATACTCCTAAACTATATGAAGATGGAAAGCTAGATTTTTGGCCTGAAGGTTTTTTTGATCAAACGTTAAAAAATAGAGCAATTCTAGCAAAAAGGAAGCGTTGATTATGGATCATGCGATCTGTATAAATCAAAACTGCTTTCCCGCAGAAAATATAGATATAGGTTTAGAACTTTTTAATGATGCTTTGCAAGGTGTATTAGAACTTATAAATGAATCTGATCGATGTATGTTCTATTTAGATTCAAACGATGGCGGTTTGCTTGAATTAGAAATTGCAGAAGATTTCACGTACGATCAATTTTTGACAAGCTGTGATGACCCCGATTTACAAGTATTCTTATACGAGGTTGAGGATAAGAGTCCTGCTCTAGATAATCTATCTGAAGAGCAAATAGAGGAAATGTCATCTTTCAGTTTTTACGTTCTCAATGAAGGGGTGGATGCTTATCCAGATGTTTATGCGCTTACTTGGGCTGTTTCTGGTTATTTATTGAGTATTGCAACGCATGACCGTTGGAGTCAAAGTGCAATTAACATAGCTCGCGCTGATGGTGAAGGTGCATACATACATGAGGGTTTAACGCTTAAAAATATTTCCAACCAAGATCATGGAGTTGAACATTACCATGCGTTGCATGATGTTGATCTTGATGAATTAGTCTCACCACACATTATTTCGAAACCATTACACTCCTGGTTTAATGCACAAACAATTGAAAATAAAACAAGAATTATTGATAAATTACGCTTGTCCCGTGATAGAGAATTTCAAGGAGGAGAACCTTTGTTTAAAACTTTGAATAACGGCAATGGATTACGCGAGATTCGCTTTTCTGCATACTCTGGTGGGGCTATAAGGATTTTATTTAAGCCTTTAGGGCAGCAACGGCAGGCACTTCTAGTTGGTTTTATCAAACACTCTGACAATGAAGGATATGAAGAAGCGACACTACTGGCAGGTAAGTTATACTCTGCTTTGCCCTAGGAGTTAACAAAGTTATCTGTGAGTCTTTAAGCACATATTGAAGTACGAATCATGTATAGTGAAAATCTCAAATTACACTGTAAACCTCTCGGTTTTAGTGGTGTTTTAATTTACGGTGGGGAAAGTTTCATTGAAGTTTTCTCTCTCAATGTTGCTTTTGTTGGTTTCTGGTGCACTATTAACAGGCTAAGAGATTTTAGAGCGACAGCAAAAATTACAAATCTAAAGCGCAAAGAGGGCAATGAGTCGGAGCTATCAGATCTCCGTGCGCTTACAACGAAGTTGGGCAAAAAAACATGAGGTATTTTTTGGTGGAAAATTGACACTTTTAGCTCAGGTTTCTTAGTGTTGGTTTTGTCTGTTGCATTTTTTGTCGATAGAGCGCACCTATGAAAACTCCTTACAACAAGGCGCTCGTTCGCACTCCAACTATACTACGTTTCGGTTGCCCCTTAGTAAAGCGTTATACCCATGAGGATGATGATGCAAAGTTAATCTATCTGATTGCCATTCTGAATTTTTACTAAGTATTAAAAGATTATATAATAGAGCTTCATACTCTTATTAAAATTGGCTATCTCAAATTTTATTTTAAGTTAATTTAGGCCCATTTTGCGGGTTTTAATGATGTCTATACAGCGTCAATTACTTTGTCCGGTCTAGCGTCAATTATCTTGGCCGGTTGATACCGAATTTTATTGCCCGTTACTCATGGCCATTTTGCGTCGGTAGCTTTCACCTTCACAGTGAATAATCGTTGCATGATGAACCAGTCGATCGATGGCTGCGATGGTCATCGTTGAATCATCAAAGAGTTCATCCCACTGTTCGAACGATTTATTCGATGTAATGATCAGGCTGTGTCGTTCATAGCGATGTGCAATTAACTCGAATAGAACACTGGTTTCTTGTTCGGTTTTGCGAACATAACCCACGTCATCAACGATCAGTAAGGGGTATTTATCGAGCTTCAGAAGCTCGTCCTGCAAACGTAAGTGCTGCTTGGCTTGTTGGAGTTGTTGAACAATGGCTGAGGCGGCAATAAACTTCACTTTATAACCTTGCTCGATCAGGCCATAACCAATGCTGCTGGCGATATGGGTTTTCCCAAGGCCACTGGCCCCGAACAGCAAAATGTTCGCGCCAAGCTTCAACCAATCTGTTTTATCAATGAACTGGGCAACAAGCGGCTTGTTGACGCCCTCAACAAGGTGGAAGTCGAAGTTGCCAAGGTTTTTACTCATCGGTAACTTAGCGTCTTTTAGAAGGCGCTGTAGGCGCTTATCCTCACGTGTCGCCAGTTCGATATGACAAAGCTCAGATAAGTATTGCTGTGGGCTCCACTGTTCTTTTACCGCTTTTTGGCCAAGTGCGTCCCACTGCCCAACCATGGTTGCAAGCTTCAGTTGCTTGAGCATTAAGGGTAATGAGGCTGTTAGGTTATCCATGTAGGCCTCCAGGTATCATGCTACTGTAAGCGCTCAAGCTGTGTTGTTTGACCGTCATCTTTGGGATGTTCGGTTCAATGACCAAAAATTGTTCTTCACACTCCCGGATGGCCGGTAATTGTCGCTGAGTGATTGCCGCGGCCACAAAACGCCCTAATTGACGCTCATAACCACTTTGTTTCGCTAAATGCAGCAGTTTTACCATGTAATAGCTGGCTTTATCCGCCAAAAGGTTCTCATCAACGTATTGCCAGATGGCCTTGTAATTGTCGTCCGGTAGCAAGTCGTCACGCAATTGTGAGTGACGGAACGCCATAGGCTTTTTAACCAATGCGTCAATGACATGTAGATAGCTAACATTGCGCGCTCGGCTTCTCTTGGCCGTGTAAATTCGCTCTAGCGCTTGAATAAAATCCGTACCGTAAAACAATTCTAATCGGTTGTCGTAGAGGCGAACCCACAATCGGCTACCAATCAGTCGTGACGGCACGCTATAGGTCACGCGCTTCAGTACGATGGTACTGGTGCGCGATACGCTCAGGTAATGCTCGGTGTAATTGACGCTCATGACCCGTGGTAATGCTTGTAATTGTCGCTGCTCAAGTAAATATTTATCACTGATGCGGCGATTACGGCGAGCAACAATATCTGCGGCAAACGTTTCATAGGCCTCACGATTTTTAAAGTCGTAATGGCCTCGGATTTTCAAGGCTTGCTCGATCTGCGACTTGAGGTGTCCGTGAGGACTTTCAATCGCACCGTTCTCATGCGCGACCCCGCGATTATTGCGTGTGGCTTTAAACCCATAATGCTGGACAAGCTCGTTGAATCGCTCAGTTAAATCGCCATCATTTGAGTGGTTCCGATAAGCGGCACTGAGACTGTCGGTTCGAACTTTCTGAGGAACGCCTCCGGCCTCCTTGAAAGCCTTCTGCAAGCCATCCGAGAAGGCGGCGAAGCTTTCACCACCGTAAATCACTTGCGCATAAGCCCAGCCACTTGCGGGCATACGGTAATGAAACAGCATGTGTTTTAGCGGCTCACCTGCAATCGTAACAGGCGACTGAATATGCGTGAAATCACAGATCCCCAATCCTCCGTATTCATGGGTCTGGAGGAACATCACCTGCTTCCCTGCGCCGTGAAGCGCTCGCCATTTATGAATGCGGCGCTCAAGGGTTCGCCGTGAACTAGGCTTAAATTTATCGGTGTGAAACTCGCAAAGGTGATCGAAGAGACCGACCGGTGTGATCGATTCATCGACTTGAAGCATAGGAACAACGAGACTGTCCCAGATACCATCAAGCGGATCTTTGCGCGTTCGCCATTGGCGTTTATTCGTCGTTTTCTGTCCGTTTTGTTTATCAATTCGCCTTGCTGAACGCTCTGAAATACCTGCTTTTGCAGCCGCGATAACTTGGCTATTATGCTTTCTACTTTTCATATATATAGTGACCTGTTGATCTGTGATTCTTATTCCCGGCACAGTGAATTCCTCCGTTCTGCTGTACCGAACTTTATCAGATCAACCGGCCAAGATAATTGTCGCTAGACCGGCCAGGGTAATTGTCGCTTAATAGATGTCTTTATTTTTTATGTGGGCTTTTGGATTAGATGTCTTGAATAAATCTGGTCTACATAGTTATTTCCATTTCATGAATCCATTCGATAGAACGATAGGTTATTATTTTTCTGTTTATTCAATTTGGTTCTTTCATAAAATTGTTTTAGTCATCCTGTAGTGGTCAAGTAAACGGCACCAGAACTTATTTCCTTTTTCTAGAACTTTGTTAAATGTCACTCTAGCTCTAGAGGCCTTGCAAAATGAAAAAATGGCGAAATGTAGCTTTGAAAAATTTGATCCATTGAATTGCTTTCCCCATGAAAAATATAGGTGACACTCTCGTGGTGCTGCATCACTGATCTCATCTTATCCAAAAGCTTAAGTTCAGATAGTTGCAAGATATATTGAAATTCAAGAAGCACGAATTTTACATTTAAATCTTTTGCTTTAGATTCATTATTTACAGTCTCTAAAAGCCTCACAAAGAGTTCTGAATCAGAATTTGAACACCCTCTAATTTCGTTCAAAGAAGCTAATACAAATGTTTTTTTAATTTGATCTACTGGAGTGGATACACTATTTAGTACCTAGATGATAAATTATAATCATCAAAAGGAGTAAGTAGATGAGCCGCAGAAAATACGATCCAAAACTTAAAGCAGACGTCATTGAAGCCATAATAGAGTGTGGGCGTTCGGCTGCTCAAGTAGCCCGCGATTATGACCTTGCAGAACATACTGTTTACAGCTGGACCAGAGCTTATAAAAGTAAGCATGATTTAGCGGTCATTCAGCCTAAAAATGAAACGCTTGAGCAAGAGAACGCTCGGCTAAAAAAAGAGCTAGTTAAGGCCAAGATGCAGCGAGATATCCTAAAAAAGGCCACGGCGTACTTTGCAAGCCTAGACCCGTAAAGTACGCCTGGATAGAATCTCAGGCAGATCTGTTTGAAGTATCGGACATGTGCGAAATGCTCAAGGTCACTCGAAGTAACTACTATCACTGGCTTAATACCGATACTTCTGAAAAAGACCTACAAACCGAAGTTGATACAAAGTTAGTTAAAAATGCCTTTAAACTCCTCAAATGCAATGTAGGCTCCAGAAGCATTAAAGGCTATTTAGATAACGAAAAAAGCATCGTTATGAGTCTTAGAAAAATCAGACGTATTATGGTTGAACAGGGATTAGAGGTTCAAACGCAGAAGAAATTCAAAAACTGCAACGTATCTCATATTAAGGATCCCAGAATACAGCCCAACAGGCTGGATAGGAACTTCATTGTCAGCTACCCCAATCAAGCTTGGGTTGCAGATATAACCTATATCAAAACATCAATGGGTTGGATGTACCTTGCGGCCTATATTGACCTTTATTCTAGGAAAGTCGTTGGCTGGGCAATTGATACCCATATGCGCTCAGAGCTGGTTGAAACCGCTTTAAAAAGAGCCTTGTGGAATCGTAAGCCGCCTAAAGGGCTTATGGTTCATACGGATCAAGGAAGCCAGTTTATTAGCAATAGCTATCGACGGTTACTCAAGCATTGGAGCATAAAACAAAGCATGAGCCGTAGAGGAAACTGTTGGGATAATGCGGTGATTGAAAGCTTCTTTAAAACACTTAAAACAGAAACGATTTATCAGCATCTAAAGCCCATCTCAGTGAAAGAAATGAAACAAGTCATTGCTGAATATATGGGTCACTACAACCATATTCGACCGCACAGTACGAACGGCTATTTATCACCGGTGAAATTCGAACAAGAAAGAATGGAGCATTTAGCTCAAATGGAAAAAAGTCTAGGTATCAGAAAGTGTTGACACTCCACTATTCCTGTATTTAAGCATGTTCATATACTCTCAACAAAGAAATATTCTAATAAATCACTCAATTACATCAACTTTCTTTTGCTCCGCCATTATATGGGATAGCTATTTTTTTGTATGGGTATCCGGAATGGAGCGTGGAAAATAAGCCAGCCCTTAACTTCCCGATTGCAATAATATTTATCCCATTTGACAAAGTATGTTAAAATATTCTCTATATTTATTGGAGGAGCTGACATGGTTACCAGATCAAAATCTCATGGCAACAAACAAGACCTTGCCCGAAAGCTTATAAAACAAGTAGTTAAACGAGGAATGAAAAAATCTAACGCCTTTCTTCGCATTGGCTTTAAGTCGTCAAATAACTTGGAAATCGACCGCAATATCCGAGAATCAAAGATTCCGGTTAGCGTAATTAGCTTGTTAGGGAAAGAATTGGATTTGAGTGAGCAAAAGGTTTCTTCTCTGGTCAAGGTGTCTGCATCAACGCTTTCAAGACGCAGACAAAAAGGAGAAGGACTAAAGCCTGATGAAGCAGGAAGAGTTTATCGTATTGCGAGTATTCTTTCACTGGCAGAGTCAACGCTAGGCGAGCATGAACGTAGCGTGCGCTGGCTGAAAACTCCGGCTAAGTTTTTAGGTGGTGTTATACCTCTTGAGTTACTGGAAACCGAGGCGGGAACGGAAGAGGTCAGAAAACTCCTGCTAAGAATTGAGCACTCGGTCTATTCCTGATGCTTGTCTATCGTTACGTCAAGGAAAAATACCTGAATGACCCGTTAAGTGCAGAAGGGGCTGCGAAAGTCGGTGGGCGATGGAATTCCGAAGGAACACTGATGCTCTATGCCAGTAAAAGTGCTTCGACAGCACAATTGGAAATTCTAGCAGGAGTGAATGAATATGCCACTTTGCAGCGATTTAGACTGGTGTGCATTGAAATTCCTGATGATATCTTTTACCTGACACCAGTAATGCTGGAGGGTGCGCAACAAGAGATGGGGAGTGAATTGTCGTGGAACGCGGATATTCGCCCCGATTTCACTGTAATAATTGGAGAGTCCTGGTTTGCTGAACAAAGTACTCTTGCAATTGGCGTTCCCTCGTCATTAAGCTCTAATGACTACAGTATTCTCATCAATACAGAGCACAAAGATTTTGATAAGGTGAAAATTCATACAATAGACAATGAGCGCATCAGTCAAAGACTTGTCATTACAGATTAAGTTTTGATGCCGATTTTTCCAATTCCACGTACCATTCCGGATACCCATACAAAAAAATAGGCTGCTGTGAACCTTTCCTGGAATTAATATATGCTTACTCGATAAGTTTTATTGTAGGACTATTAAGCCATTTTTCAATTATTTCATCTCCACTTAAACTAGACCAACTTAGCTGCCCAGCAAAAATATAGTAACTGACAAAGTCTTCTATCCTAGAGCTTAGTATATGAAAAGGTAACTTTTTTACATATGGAATATTGTTATATGTTTCTAATTTAGACATATGTTCTTCAACAAGTTTCGCAAGTAATTTATCTTTAACATATGAAGGCATATAGGGAGTTGCGTTGTATTGTGCACTAACTCGCATTGCTTGATAATCTAACATGCTATATGCAACTGATAGAGAATAATTGTTTACGAGTCGAGTAATTACAGTGTCTAGTTTCATTTTCATTTCAACTGAAATATTGTGACGATATTTGACTTCATTAACGAGCTGATAAGCCTTGTCTACTAAGCTTGTAATAATGAATTCAGACATTTTTTCTACATCAAATAACGTTAATTCAGCGTTGTTAATTTGTTCGAATAGGTAGTCTTTTACTTCATCTAAGTTATTAAAGTTTGCAGGTGTTGAGAAATACACACCTGGTTTTTTAAATTTTTGTTGTTGTAAGGTTAGTGCATGAAGCACGTGTGGGTATAGATATTGTCCATATTGAATTTCATAGAAGTTAATTTCTTGTACTAAAGTTGGAGGGTCGTAGTCTTTTTCGTCAATATAATAGATGGCATTTTTTCTTAGTAAGGCAGAAAGTAGGTCTATATCAAATTCATATACTCCTGTTAAATTTAGTTCATCTTGAATAAAAACAGAGGCCTTTCCGTGTGTTATATCCAATTCAGAAAGCATAATCAATAAAGATATTTGTTCGAGGTAAGATAAGTCTTGAATTATAAAATCAGGTGATGACAAGTATTCAGAAGCTTCTAGTAAATCAATTTTTTCTAAAGCGATAGCGTTAATTTGAATTTCATAGCAATTTTCGCAGAATCTTGGAGGGCTTTTTACGAACTTGATGAATTCTGATCTATTTCTTGCACAAAACTTCTTTTTACAATAGTCACAGTTATGAGTGGTGGCGTTCGAAGAAATAAAACAATTAGTTTTAACAAAATTTGAAACGTAACGAGCATTCTTAAAGCCAAGTATTCCTTGTAACTCACATATATTGTATTTAAATTTGTATTTAGTTCCATCTTCAAGCATCCAAAATTTGTGAAGTAAAAATTCTTCACTTTGGTTTGGAGTATTTTCATAGCATAAATAAAAATTTGTATCTGGCATCTGTAATTTCTTCCAAGTTCTGATAAATAAATTGAAAGTTTACATTAAAAAAGTATGTAGTGAAAGTACCTGTACTATTTTTATCTTATTGTTTTACTTAGTGTTTTTGTGCAATTAGTATTGTTTTTGGGGTTATTATCTTAATTCGGCATTTTCTGAACGGTCACCGTGCGCTGCGGCTTCGGTGACAGAAACAGTGGTATCGCGGCGTTCGACCCTCCAAAGGTAATCGAGTTCTTTTTCGAGTTTGGTGCGACCTTCGCGGGTAATTAAATTGGCTCGGCTAGTCATGGGTAGAGGGTTCTATTATTGGGCTATTCAGGATACCAAGGTAACTTATCAGCTTCAGCTTGTTCATATAGGCGTTTAAAATCTGGTTTCAGCTGTTTTACCCAGTCCTGTGACTCCGCTTTATCGCAACCACCTATTTTTGCTAACAGTTTATTTAGGGTATGTTCGCGCTCTGTTTTAAAGGCTCTAACATCTTCATCAATATAGTCTTTTATAAAGTTATTGGCGGTAAGACTGTATTTAGTGACATATAAGCGATTTACTTGGTGAAGGTTTGAAGACGTACTAATTCCACGGCAGCGTTTATTGTAAGAATCCGTTTTAAGCGCGACTTCAATTAAATCTATATGCAGTTGCAACGCAGCATCTGTTTTCACAAGTGTTTCAGACGCCTGAGCTGAACTGAGAAGAGTGAACATTACGCTAAAACACAGTAGTGTAATGGCTGGGATAACGCGAGCGCGGTCGAGCTGATTCGGCATGAAATTTCCTTTATAGGCTATGAATATGAACAGCAAATCTGAACAATAAGCCTGAATGTAAACTTAATGATTATATTAGTAGTGTAAATCAATGGCCAGAAAAAGGCAGAAGGATTTAAGTTAGATGGGTCAGATAACTTTAAAAGAAGGCATAAATAACCCTTCACTGCCTAAGTAGTGAAGGGGTTATTCGATAATCAATTGAGTGGTCGAAAATCTTGACTCGTTTTTAGTGAATTAAAGTGAAAATGGATACCTTTCTTTAAACATCTTCTGTTGCATGGCAAGTATCTAAAAGACCATTAGTCGAGGTTATCGATACTGACGTAAATAGAGCCATTCGAAAGCACGCTTGGCAAAATGCAGTAAACGACAAGGCGGCAGTAAAGTGGAACCTTTTTCAGTACGTTTAATCAAAATTCCGTGTTTAAGGGTGTCGACAATGCAGACCAGTTCATGTTTAAACGGTTCAAAATCGGATTGACCATTTAAAGATTTAACTAAGTTTTTAGAGGCCGCCACGGCTTGTAAATCTGCAGCATGTGCTTGTTTTGCTTGCCAGTCTGGGCCAGTGAATGATCCAGCATCACCAGCAACATACACATTGTCATAGCCATCGACCTTGGCATTCATATCGGCGAGAATCATCCCTCCAGCCGACTTAGGTAGCTCAGAATTAGCCAACCATAAAGGACCAGTCATACCTGGCATAAACAGAATCAAATCCGCGGCAAATTCACCACCGTCGGTTTTGACGAGTTTCTCTTCAAAGCCGACCATCTTGTGACCTAGGTGCGTTTCAATGTCTTGTTTAGCCATTATTGCGGTTAAACGTGCGGGTACTTTAGCCCCTAAGCGTTTACCAGGTTCTGGGGCAGGGTTGAAAAACACGATTTTGAATTTGTCACGACGACCTTGCTTACGCAGTAGGTTATCAATTCCAAATAGGAATTCGAACATCGGGCCGCCGCGCACCGCTGAAGGTTCATTTGGATTCCCGCCAAAACCAATGGCAATGGTGCCGCCATTCATGCCGTCTAAGCGATCACGAATGTTCTCCGCAGCCGGAATACCTTCACAAGGCGTAATGGCATATTCAATACCTGGTAGTTTTTTAATAAAACGGCCACCGGTGGCAATAATAAGCCCGTCATTGTGGTATTCGCCATTTTCCGTTACGACGGTACGTCCACTATTGGTCACATTTTCTACTGTGCCTTCAATAAACTGAACATTCTGACGGTTAAAGAAATTATGTAAATTAACTCGTAGATCATCACCTTTTCGCAAGCCTGAAGGGATCCAGATAAGGCTTGGATAGTAGAGCATCTCATCTTTCGCTGAAATGACCGTAATAGTGGCTTTTGGCGCATTTTTACGGGTTTGTTTTATAGCGGTTAAGGCGGCAAAACCAGTGCCTAGGATAGTAATGTTCATAATGGGGACTCAATAAAACAATCATTATTTTGATTTTAGGTGGCTGTCAGAAATGTCTCTAATATAAAGGCATTTCAATTTTATCTCTGAATCATAACAAAAATAACTTATCACTAGGCCAAAAATACGTGCTCAATTAAGTTTTTTTCAAACGCTTAATACGTTTGGTGGTGGAGTTGTATTTCAGATTGGTTCTTATTTTAGGATGGACGTTTTTCCTGAAAATTATAACCAGGCCTGGTGGCTTAATATTAAAATAATGGTGAGTGTTTAAGAGCGTAGTTTCAGTTGTTATTTTGAAGAATTGACTCAGAATTTTAGAGATTAAGCGCAGGTGTATCTGACAATATGTTCAGGTTTTAGTTGGATTAAACAAGAATATTCTAGATTTATCTGCAGGGATGGCTTTGCTTTAGAAACTACTTTAACTTTAATGGTGAATATTTATTGACTTGTTAATCAGGTGGTTGTTGATGTTGTATGTAGGTTGCATCTATTTTACATGACTTTTAGTTAATGAATATTCAATCATTGGCTGTAAGAGTTTTCCGTTTTGTGGGTTAGGATTTCTAACTTACAATTATTGAGCATTTCCCTGCAAACCTCCTGTATGCAACAGAACGATTTTGGAGCCGGGCTTGATTAAACCCTTCTGTAGTTGATCATAAAAAGCCATCACCATTTTGGCTGTGTAAATGGGTTCTAAATCAATTCCGAATACGCTTTCAAAGTCAGATATTTGTTGTAGTAGTTCAGTTGTTTTTTTTGCGTAACCTCCCATATGGTATTGCGTTAGAAGTTGCCAATGATTAACGGGCTTATGCTCTGTCGCTTGAAGAATCCATTGAGTTATGATGGGAATTAAATAGTCTGCATTTTTTAAAGTAGCAATACCTAAAATGCTGCGATTTGAATTGAGTTTCGCAAAGCTTACCAGTCCTGCTACGGTGCCTCCCGTACCGACGGCGGTATAAAGATGTGTCCAGTCAGGGCATTGCATTTCAATGTCACTCATCAGCGATTCAAAACCTCGTACGGCCAAAATATTGGATCCCCCCTCTGGAATGGTGTAAGCCTGTGGGAATTCATATTGCAAATTTTGTAGGGTGTCAGGTCGGTTTTTTTCACGGTAATCACTGCGGCTTATAAAGTGCAGTCTCATGCCGTTTTGCTGAGCAAGCTTAAGGGTGGGGCTCCATTTATCGGGGCTTAGGGCGAGTTCGTCACCACGGATAAAGCCGATGCTCTTGAATCCTGTCTGTTTAGCGATTGCTGCAGTCGCCGCAATATGGTTTGAATAAGCGCCACCAAAGGTAAGTAGAGCGTCTTTCTGCTGTCGTATTGCCTCATCAATATTGAGCTTAAGTTTGTGTAACTTGTTGCCTTGTACGGAAGGGTGATTCAGCTCTTCGCGTTTCATCCAGACCTTTATTTGATATTGATCAAACAGGGGGCACAAAAGTTGCGTCATAGGGGTGGTTTTTACAGAAAATGTGGCTTTCATTCTGGTACAATTTTGCATACATATTTTATTCATAATCAACCATTAGTAAAAGTTACTAGACTCATCGGGGCGCACAATGGAACAGCTAACAACCAGTTTAGATGTCTTGTTTATATTACTCGGAGCTATTTTAGTCCTCTTTATGCATGCAGGTTTTGCTTTTTTAGAAGTCGGCACGGTGCAGCATAAAAACCAGGTGAATGCCTTGGTCAAAATCATGAGCGACTTAGGTGTCTCCACTGTTGCTTACTTCTTTATCGGTTACGGTGTGTCTTATGGGGTTTTCTTAGGTTTTAACATCGATGGGCAATTGACTCAAGCGATGACCGAAAAGTCAGGATATGAGCTGGTTAAGTTCTTCTTCTTGATGACATTTGCCGCAGCTATCCCTGCGATTGTCTCGGGCGGAATTGCTGAAAGAGCACGTTTTTACCCTGTTTTAATGTCGACCTTCTTGATCGTTGCATTTGTTTACCCCCTCTTTGAAGGATTGGCGTGGAATGGTAATTTTGGTGTGCAGGCTTGGCTAAAAGCTGCGTTTGGTGCCGAGTTCCATGACTTTGCAGGTTCTATTGTCGTTCATGCCGTTGGTGGTTGGATCGCTTTAGCGGCCATCTTGGTTTTAGGAGCCCGTCATGGTCGTTATGATAAACATGGCAAAATTAAACATGCTCATCCGCCATCCAGTATTCCTTTTCTGGCATTAGGTGCTTGGATTCTGACGGTAGGTTGGTTTGGTTTCAATGTCATGTCGGCACAACAAATCGGTAGCCTTCAAGGTCTAGTGGCAATGAACTCACTGATGGCGATGGTCGGAGGTATCTTAGCGGCCACTTTTGTGGGTAATAAAGATCCAGGTTTTGTTCATAATGGTCCTTTAGCCGGATTGGTGGCGATTTGTGCCGGTTCTGATGTGGTCAGTCCTTTAGGCGCTTTAGTTATTGGTCTAGTGGCTGGTACGTTGTTTGTTAAGGCCTTTACGTGGACCCAGAAGCATCTAAAAATGGATGACGTTTTAGGTGTTTGGCCATTACATGGTCTTTGCGGTATGTGGGGGGGCGATTGCCGCAGGAATCTTTGGTTCAACGGCTTTAGGTGGTTTAGGCGGTGTTTCATTAATATCTCAAATCATCGGTACCACTATTGGTATTAGTATTGCATTTGTCGGCGGTTATATTGTCTATGTCATTGTTAATAAAGTCTCTGGAATTCGTATGAGTGATGAGGAGCAGTACCAAGGTGCTGATTTAACCTACCATAAAATACATGCGAACCCACTACGCGAAGACTATTAATTTTAAAATGTCTTAAAAGCGCTATTCTCAATAAAAGCCCGCTCTCAATAGTGGGCTTTTTTGTTATAGTGATTACTTAATTGGTTGAATGTTCAACGCAAACTTATAGAGTAGAAAATCTCCCTATGGAAAAACTATCCGCCTCGCAGTTATACCGTTTCACGCAATTAGATTCATCAGCTTTTCATCCAGAAAAGACACAGTGTAAAGAGTCTGAAATTTTAGATTTTATGCAGCATTTTCATCCTCGCGCTTACCAGTCTCTTAATTTTGGACTGCATTTAAAGCGTAACCATAATCACATCTTTATTATGGGTGAGCCAGGTGTTGGTCGGATTGGCATGACTAAGGCGATGTTGAAAAGAACGGCGAGCAAAATGCCTTTACCATCTGATGTCGTCTTGGTTTCCGATTTCATTGATTCGAATAAAACCCAGTATCTGTATTTTCAAGCAGGTCTAGGGTATCAATTCAAAAGTGCCTTAGAAACGTTTGTAACGAAGATTAAAACTCAGCTACCAGTCTTGTTTGATGGCCACGCTTATCAGCTCAGGAGTCAGCAGTTAGAAAATGATCTAATCATTAAGCAAGAGCATATCTTAGAGCCGGCTTATAGTTTGGCAGAAGCACTTAACATTGAAATAACTCAAAGTGATAATAGCTTTATTCTGACAGCATTGATTGAGGGTAAACAGTATCGCGCGATAGATTTAAAAGCGTTTGATGAAGCCATACAGAAGCAATACATGGATGCATTTGATCAGGTAGAGGCTGCTTTAAACAAGGGCTTAACCCACTTTCCATTTTTACAGCATGAGTATTTGGATACAGGTAAGCGCTTAAATACTGAAGTTGCGAATGGGCATCTAACACCTTTGATCGAGGCTTTAAAGTTAGAGTTTGGACAAGCGCTTGAAATTACCCATTATTTACAAGCTTTGCAGAATGCGGTAGTTTCCAAACTACACCTATTTTGGGATCAAACAGGTGACCAAGTGACGGCTAACACACAGTCGAGTGTGGAGGATCTGTTTTCGGAGCAACAAGGGTTGGCGATTTTTGAAGTAAACCTATTAGTTGATCATCGCGACCTAGAACATGCGCCTATTATCTACGAGCAAAATACAACCAACCCTAAGTTGTTCGGTTATACCATTAATTCGGCGACAGCCAACTCGGTCGATACAGTTACTCTGGCGATGAATCATCAAGCCGGCTTACTACAGCAAGCTAATGGCGGTTATCTGATTGTCAATATTCAGGCCTTATTAAAAGATCCTGAAATTTGGTCTAATTTAAAAGCCGCTTTAATGAGTAAAAAACTCAGTTTTGAGATCCCTTCTTCTAGCAGTGTCGTGCCTTATCATCTGCCTGACTTTCCTTTAAGCCTAACGCTTATCCTGGTGGGGCAATCTTCACATTTTTATGCGTTACAGGAGATTGATGCTCAGTTTGATCGCTTGTTTAAAGTGCAGGTGGAATTTGAAATTGAACTGTCTCGGACACCAGAGCACGAAATGACCCTGGCGAAACAGTTAGCTGCAGAAATCTTGGATTGGGATGATTTGCCAGTGGATATTTCAGCTTACGAACGACTGATTGAATACGCATCACGTATGGTAGAGGATGAGAGTCGTCTTTATACCAACAAGGCGATATTGAGAGATGTTTTGGCGGAATCAAATGCCTTTGCACGTGCTAATGGGCAGGAGAGTGTCAATCGTGAAACCGTTGAGTCGACTATTCTACAGCGTGATTTCCATACTGGACTGATGGAAGAGTATTATCACCGTGCCATAACGGATCAGCAGGTGTTGATTTCGACTGATGGTGTGCATGTCGGCATGGTGAATGGCATGACGGTTTTGACGGTGGGTCGACAGTCATTCGGTCAACCGGTGCGTATTACCGCTCAAGCATCGGCAGGAGATGAGGGGGTGTTGGATATTGAGCGTGAAGTCGATATGGCAGGGCCAATTCACTCAAAAGGGATGTTGATACTTTCAGGTTACATTCGTGGTCGCTATATGAAACAGAAAGCGCTTGGTTTCAGTGGTTCGATTGTCATGGAGCAATCTTATAGTGGTGTTGAGGGGGATTCAGCATCATCGGCAGAATTATTGGCATTATTATCTTCTCTTGCACACGTTCCAATGCGTCAAGATTTGGCGATTACTGGTTCGATAAACCAGTTTGGTGAAATTCAGCCTATAGGTGGGGTGAACGAGAAGATTGAAGGTTATTATAAAATCTGTAATGCACGCGGTTTGACAGGTAAGCAAGGAGTGATTGTGCCTCAGGCGAATGCCAGTCACTTAATGCTGAATGCGGAAGTCAGAGCGGCCGTGGAGAAGGATCAATTTCATATCTATACCATGAATCATATTGATGAAGCTTTAGCGTTGTTAACTGGGTTGCCATCAGAAGAGGTTAATCAGAAGGTGGTAGCCGCATTACAGGCTATGAATGTGAAGTCTGAATAGTTAAAGCAGGGAGTGTGGAAGGGGTTTGCCGTTAGCGGACGCTTTTCACGTCGAAGGGTTTTAATTTTCAGTATATGGCAATAGTATTATTTTATTTTTGCTTTTATTGAGGCAATAAAAAAGGGCAAGTCCATTTGGACTTGCCCTTTTTAGTTTCAACTCTCAAAGAGAGAAGAGGCAATGGTTTGAGTTAACAAACCATATCGAGTCTAATTAAAGAGCTACGATGTTTTCTGCCTGAGGTCCTTTTTGACCTTGAGTTACTGTGAACTCAACTTTTTGACCTTCAACAAGAGTCTTGAAGCCACCGCCTTGAATAGCGCTGAAATGTGCGAACACATCAGGACCAGATTCTTGCTCGATGAAACCAAAACCTTTAGACTCGTTAAACCATTTTACTGTACCAGTAGTAGTAGACATATTTTTGTATCCTATTTTCATTTGTAATTAATCGTACTCTTATTATTAAGAGTACAAGTTGGGCTGAAATGTGTTGCGATTACTTAATGAAGAACAGGACGAAAACTATTACTAGGCTTCGACATTGTGCATAAAGATAAAACGAACTTTCAAGCTAGGAGTGAGTATAGTCTTTTAATTGTCTTTGTCAAACTATATTTGTAAATAAGTTTAATAAACTTACTTATAGGTGATTAGCGATCGTTGAATTAGGGCGTTAAATAACCGCGCAGAATGCTTTGTATCGGTGTTTAATAGTCGTTTACATGGATTAACGTGTTGAAACTATTAAACATTTAATTGTTTTCTGTTTTATGAAAAGCAATGAATTCTTTTGCTGCCAAGACAAGAAGCTCTATTTTATTAATTGTTTCTTACGATTTTTTCTGATTTCGCTGCGTTCTTGCCAGTGTTTAATAACATGTCGACGCCAAAGCACATGTATAACAAAATAGGCGATAGCGCCTAGGGAAAGGCCAATCACAACACTGCCTAAATAAAGAGGTTGCCACAAATCACCCAGTACATTGATAATCCAATGCCAACTCAGTTCGAAAGTTAAGTCTTCACTCGCATCTTGCCCTAAAATGTACGTACCCACAACATAATTGAAATAGAAAATGGGCCCCATGGTGAGTGGATTACTAATCCAACATAAAACGACACTCAACGGCAGATTGGCTCTAAAGAATATGGCAAAAAGCGCAGCGAAAAGCATTTGACCTGGAACGGGCATCGCCATCCAAAAAAGTCCAATGATAAACGCTTTAGAGACAGAATGACGGTGCAGGTGCCAAATGTTTGGATCGTGTAATAAAGTCCCCAGAAAGCTTAAGGCCTTCATGTTTTTGATTTTATCTGGCGTGGGAATGTAACGTCTAATGAGTTTTTTTGGCATGTTTCTTCATTTTGTTTTGGCATTTCTGTTTACCGTGTTGATCTTCTATCAACTCGTTACGTTTCCACCTTTATGGTGTGGAGTTGCTGCCGTGTGCCTGGCAATAACGATGATTTTGATAGTGCGCTTTAGCCCGTTTTTGGCCGGCTTAAGTCAGAAAAACAGAGGCTTTCAACAGCGTGTGCATACCGTATTAAATATTCTATTCGGACTTATTATAGGCTTGAGTTGGGCGTTTTTGCAGTCTTTTTTTATGCCAGTCATTCCTGAGAACCTTTTGAATCAACCCGTATGGATCTCTGGGCAAATAATTGAATCCTCATCGCAACCCTCCTTCGCGCACAAAACCCGATTTACCTATAAAATTCAAGTGGATAGGTTTTATCCTGATTCTAAAGAAAATGCTAGCTCTACCAGTAAGGTTCCTTTGCAAGCGGAGAATGTAATAAATGAGAGAACCTACCAGGCCTGGTCAAAACCTATTGTCTCTCTTAATTGGTATCTTTCTGACACTGAGCGCTTAGCATTTGAACCTCTGCCTGAATTGGGGGAGGTGTGGCAAATGCGCGTTAAACTTAAAGCGAATCACTACTCTCTGAATCCAGGAGGGTTGGATTACGAGGCCTGGTTATTTCAGCAGCATATCGCGGCTAAAGGGTATGTAAAAAATAGAACCAAGCATGAACGTGATTCCGCAGGAAATTCTCCAGTTCCTGTATCGAAAAGGCTCAAAGAGTCTTCTTTATTAAGCTTTTATCACTGGCAAACCCTGGTCTCAGTGCGTTTAAAACAGGTGCTTTCAGAGAGTGATTTCAGCCATTTTTATCAAGCCTTAACATTGGGCGACAAATCGGCCGTCTCGGCTGAGGATTGGTCATTATTACGGAACACTGGAACGATTCATCTGCTCGCTATTTCAGGCTTACATATGGGCATTGTAGCCACTTTAGGTTATCTGGTTTTCAAACTGCTGTGGTGGCTGGGTGTATACCGTATTGAAAGAATTAATTTACCTAGTTTTGCTGCGTTGGGTGCCTTGTTATTTGCAACCCTTTATTTGACCTTGTCAGGGTTTTCAATACCCACTCAGAGGGCGTGGTTGATGGTTGTGGCGGTATTGGGTTTTGTTCTCATTAGACGAACCTTTCAGCCCTGGTCAGCATTGGGATTTGCTGCGCTTTTAATTGTGGTATGGGATAGTCGCTCGGTATTGAGTTTAGGTTTCTGGTTATCGTTTATTGCGGTTGGTTTGATTTTTGCAGCACTGCCTTACCTGCGCACTCGTCCAAAATGGCAACAGCTATTGTGGCTCCAAGGTTTGCTAACCTTGGGGCTCGCACCATTTTTGATTTGGGCGTTTCATAGTTTGCCTCTCTATAGTTTTATCGCCAATTTGATTGCCGTGCCTTTTATCAGTTTCATTGGCTTACCGTTGCTGTTTTTGAGTTCGCTAATAGGCATGGTTTCCATTGAATGGGGGCAGTTTATGATTCAGTGGCTCGACGAACTGTGGAGCCTGTTTTGGCACTATCTACAGTGGATAGGTAGCTTGCCACAAAGTACCGTTGGGTTTACAGACACTTCTTTGGCTTGGTTGCTATCAATGTATACCTTTATCTTTGCTGTACTTATATTAAAGTCCACACGACACAAAACGATCGCTTTTTCAGGGCTTTTATTGACTATGATGAGCTTAGGCTTGCCTGAAAATAATCGCCCGCAATCTGGCCAGGCCTGGTTGACCGTTTTGGATGTCGGTCAGGGGCAGGCCGTTGTGGTTGAAACGAAAAGTAGTGTTTTAGTTTACGACACGGGTCCGAAAATGGGATCAAATCTGGATGGCGCTAAATTGGCCGTTTTGCCTTATTTAAAGTCTCAAGGTTGGCATCAAGTTGATACCTTGGTGATTAGCCACAGTGATTCCGATCATGCGGGTGGCGCTTTGAGGCTGGTAAAGAACTTGCCTGTAAAAGAAGCTTTCAGTGGTCAGCCTGAGATTATGAATCACCGCTTACAAGGGAAGCCATACAAGCTGCAGAACAATGAATCGAAAAATAGGCCACTTTTTTCACTATGCCAAGCAGGGCAGTCTTGGCAGGTCGATGGGGTTTTATTTGAGATCTTATCGCCAGACGTGGCTGACATAGGCAAGGCCTTGACCTCTGATAATGACTTGTCCTGTGCCTTAAAAGTCACAGCCAGTCAGCACTCCGTTTTAATGACAGGCGATTTAAGTCAAAGAGGCGAAGCCGTCTTAATCAAGCAGTTTGCCAAAAATCCACAAAAATTAAACAGTGATTTATTAATTGCAGGACATCACGGAAGTAAATACTCCACGAGTCAGGCCTGGTTAAATAGGGTTGCACCGAATAAAGTGGTGTTTTCTGCAGGCTATTTAAATCGTTATCATTTTCCCAATAAAGACGTGTTAAAGCGTATTGAAAACAAGAGAGTGTCTAGGCCGATTCATTGGTGGAATACGGCTTGTTCCGGTGCACTGCAATTTGAGGTAATGAAATCCGGTATTAATTTGCGGCAAGAAGCACGCAAAAGTCAGCGTAAATGGTATCATCATGACTGTTTAAACTCTCAGCAAGGACATCTATTTCAATGAGCTGGCCACTTTTTTGGACGCACAATACATGGCAAACCAAGCTGCTTTATCCCCTGGCTAAACTGGTCTGTTGGGAAGCGTCTCGGCGCTTGCAGAAATTTCAACAGCAGCCACCGCTACGCCAAACTCAAGCTAGGGTGATTGTGGTCGGCAATATAGTCGTAGGCGGCAGTGGTAAAACGCCGTTTATTATCTGGTTAACGTTGCAACTGCAAGCCCAGGGTTTAAACGTCGGCATTATCAGCCGGGGTTATGGCGGTCTCTCTAAAAGCTGGCCACTGTTGGTGACCCCAGAGAGTGATCCTAGATTAGTGGGGGATGAACCTGTTTTATTGGCCAAGCAACTGGGTTGCCTCATCGCGGTTTCCCCTAAACGTCCGCAGGCCATTGAGCTACTCAATCAGCAAGAGCGGTTAGAAAATCAAGCTAAGTTAGATGTCATTATCAGTGATGATGGTTTACAGCATTATGCTATGGCACGTGATATTGAAGTGGTTCTGATTGATGCTCAGCGCCAGTTTGGTAATCAGCAGTGCCTGCCTGCTGGACCCTTAAGAGAGCCGATGAGCCGACTCAATCAAGTTGACTTCTGTATTTGGAATGGTTTAAAGGCCGATAAAGAGTATCCACTGACATCGGTTACACAAGTTACGCAAGTCGCTCAGTTTAAAATGAACTTGTCGCCGGTCTGTTTTAGGCAGGTAATGAATGCCAATGAAACCCGTACTATAGATGCTTTTGCCAACCAGTCTGCCTATGCCGTTGCGGGGATTGGTAACCCTCAACGGTTTTTTGAAACCTTGCAAGCGTTGGATATTTCAATCACCTCACAGCCCTTTGCCGACCATTACGCTTATCGTTTAGCAGATTTTGCAGGCTTTGACGATGAAAAACCCTTACTTATGACAGAGAAAGATGCGGTAAAATGTAGCGAAATTGCCAAAACCCATCAAAAAACTAACTGGTGGTATTTAGAAGTGGCGCCCATCTGTGATGAGGGTGATAATCAGTTGTTAACAGAGCTATTGCAGCAATTAAAACCAGAATTGTATGGCACTAAATCAAACAGCTCGACAAGCCTAAAAAAAGAGAATTAAATGGATCCTAGATTATTAGAAATTTTAGTTTGCCCAGTGAGTAAAACGAAGTTAATTTACGACAAAAATAGCCAAGAGCTAATTTCTATGGCCGCCAATTTAGCGTATGCCGTTAGAGATGGTATTCCTATTTTGCTAGAAGATGAAGCACGCGTTTTATCAGCAGAAGAAGTTGAAGCTTACCGTAAGCAGAAGTAAATTAACGTCAAACAATGTAAACGTTCGCAAGAGAATTCAGCCCATTATGTCATTTACCGTCATTATTCCAGCCCGTTTTGAATCCAGTCGTTTGCTAGGCAAGCCGTTGAAGGATATTCATGGCAAACCTATGATTCAGTGGACTTGGTTACAAGCCAAAAAATCCGGCGCAGAGCGTATTATTATTGCCACCGAGTCTCAGGAGGTTAAAGCCGTTTGTGAAGGATTTGGTGCTGAGGTTTGCTTAACAGCAGAACATCATCAATCCGGTACGGAGCGGATTGCCGAGGTCCTTGAGCTGTCAGGGTTGCAGGACGACGAGATTATTGTCAATGTGCAAGGTGATGAACCCATGTTGCCTCCGGACTTGATTCACCAAGTTGCGCAAGGGTTAGAAGCACATCCACATATTCAAATGGCGACCCTGTGTGAACCCATTAATGACGTTGAAACCGTATTTGATCCACATGCCGTTAAAGTCAGTAGGGACGTCAATCATTGTGCGATTAACTTCAGTCGCGCGCCGCTCCCTTGGTCTCGGGATACCTTTCTGAAAAACAGTCAAAGCCTCCCTGAAAACTGGACCTATAAACGTCATATTGGTTTATACGCTTATCGCGCTGGTTTTGTAAAGCAGTATGTGGCCTGGCCAGCGTGCGATTTAGAGTATGTCGAAAAACTCGAGCAACTACGGGTGTTATGGCATGGCGAAAAGATTCTGGTATTGGATGCCTTGTGCCATGCAGGCGTGGGTGTCGATACCCCAGAAGATTTGGCTCGAGTTCGTCAGCTCTTGTCAGCTTGTTAGGTTTGGTTTAGATGTTAAAGTTCCTAACGTTATTGGCTGTAATCTATTTGTTTTACTACATAATCAAACAGAAAATCCGCAATCGTAAGTTGGCGCAACAAGGTATTGTTGTAGAGCAGAAAGGTCTGCGTCCTATTACGCTGATGTCGATAGTGATGGTCGTTATGTATGGCGGTTATATGATTTATTTCTTTATTTTTCAAACCATGAGCAGTTAAATTTGATTTAATCAGACTCAGTTAAAAGTCGACCGGATTCAGTATTTCAGATTAAAAGTTCCAATTTCACTATTTCAGGTTAAAGTATTCAATATGCGACATTTTATTTTAGGCGGCGCTCGTTCAGGTAAAAGCCGATTTGCAGAAGAGTTAGCTAAAATTCATGAAGCGCAAGGTAAAACGGTTTTCTATATTGCAACCGCTCGGGTTGAGCGCGTCGATGAACACGGGGTGCTTAGTCTGGATCAAGAAATGCGACAGCGCATTGAGATGCATCAGTCAGATCGTCCTCTTCATTGGCAAACGCTAGAAACTCCGATTGCGTTAAGCGACACCTTAAAGTCATTAGATGATCCTCAGCACTGCATTTTAGTGGATTGTTTAACCTTATGGACCCTTAATTTACTCGAGGCGGAGTGTTTTGTTGAGCAGAAACAGGCTTTATTGGCTTGTTTAGCAACGCTATCCGCTGAAGTTATTTTGGTGAGTAATGAGGTCGGCATGGGCATTGTGCCACTGGGTAAGTTAACTCGCCAGTATGTTGATGAGCTTGGCCGATTACATCAAGACGTGGGTGCATTGTCAGACAATATGGTCTTTATGGTCGCCGGTCAAGCACTCTCCTTAAAATCACCGATGGCATCTGAATCATCATCTCAAGCTTAAAGGCTGTTTGATGTTCTCCACTGTCGACAGGCTATAGGTGTTTTATAAACATCCTGATAATCTCTAATAACTTGTAATGCTTTGTAATAATGCTTAATAATTTCTAAACCCCTCAAAAAACGAATCGCTATTTATGAAACCAATCAATCTTGAAATGATGCAATGCGCGCAACAGCGTCAAAATACATTAACCAAACCACCAGGTTCCTTGGGGCAACTCGAGCATATTGCTATTCAATTAGCGGGTTGTCAGGGTGTTGTTTGCCCGCAGATAAAATCCCCCTGGATTTCAGTGTTTGCAGCCGATCACGGTATTGCCGATGAGGGCGTCTCCGCTTTTCCTGCGGTGGTCACGCAAGAGATGGTTAAAAATTTTTCGGCGAGCGGAGCGGCAATTACCGTGATTGCGCAACAGGAAAAAGCGGCTTTTGAAGTGGTCGATGTCGGCGTCTTAAACGATGTTTCACCTTTGCCCAACCTGATCTCTAATCGAGTGGCAGCAGGCAGTTTTAATTTTGCGAAACAGCCCGCGATGACCGATGCCATGTTACGCAGTGCGTTACAAGTAGGAAAAATGGCGGTTGATCGCGCGCTTAATGCCGGTGCAGATCTGTTTATAGGTGGCGAAATGGGCATTGCTAATACCAGCGCGGCAACCGCCATTATCAGTCAGATTTGCCAACAACCGATTGCAGATTTAGTCGGGCGAGGCACGGGGGTGAATGATCAACAGCTGCAACATAAACAGACTGTTTTAGAAGCCGCTTTATTATTGCATCAAGCTGAGATGGACTCGCCAGAAGCGGTCTTACGCTGTGTTGGCGGTTTAGAAATTGCGGCCTTAACCGGTGCCTATTTAGAGTGTGGACGAGTAGGATTACCCGTCGTGGTGGATGGCGTGATCTCTTGTGCCGCCGCTTTGGTCGCTTATGAAATGCAGCCGCAACTAAAACCGTGGATGTTATTTGGGCATCAATCGGTCGAACCGGCTCAGAAAGCTGTGTTTAAACAGTTAGAGGTCACGCCTATTATGGATCTTGAAATGCAACTGGGTGAGGGTTCGGGGGCGGCGATGGCAATCCCGATTATTCGTTTAGCCTGCGCGCTACATGCCAATATGGCGACTTTTGAAGAGGCCAATGTCTCGGATGCGAATTGATCTGTTACGTCATGGTGAATGTCTTGACCAGGCCTGGTTAAGAGGCCGAGTGGGTTCTGAATTATCGGCTTTAGGTTGGCAGAAAATGCAGCATCAACTCGGTCTCATCAGACCTGCCCAAGTGCTGATAAGCTCCACGGCTAAGCGCTGTTCGCTTTTTAGCCAGCAGCAACATGACCAGGCCTGGTCAGAAGATTTGGTCATGGAACAAGCATGGCAAGAGAAAGATTTTGGCGTGTTTGATGGTTTGCCATTTGCCAGAGTCCAGCAAGAATATCCGCAAGCACTCGCACATTATCTTAAGAACCCTTATGAAAACGATATTCCGCAATCTGAGAGTTTTAAGGCGTTTCAACTGCGCATCGACCAGGCCTGGTCAGATTTAATTCAAAATAATTATGACTCCGTATTATTGGTCACGCACAGCGGGCCAATGCGTCTGGTATTACAAAAAATCATGGGATTTGCTAACGCGCAGTTATTTCAATTCGAACTCGATTACGCCGCGCGTATAACCATTGAAGTGATCCCCACCGACACGACTCCATTTTGCAAGTTGGTGGAAATTGTCCAAGCCCCGAGGCAAGTATGAAAGCATTTTGGATCGCATTACAATTTATGAGTCGCCTGCCGACACCGCAGTTTGCAAATATTTCAGGGCAGGAGCTCGGCAGAGCCATTGTCTATTTTCCTGTAGTCGGTCTGGTCATCGGTGGTGGGTTAGTGGCCACGGCACAATTAATCGTTTGGTTGCCAACCGAGTTGGTGGCCGGTTTGGTTTTGGCAATGTGGGTTTGGATGACTGGAGGCCTGCATTTGGATGGCTTGGCAGACAGTGCCGATGGTTGGTTGGGCGGACTTGGAAACCATCAACGCGGCCTAAAAATTATGAAGGACAGTCGCATTGGTACTGGCGGGGGCGTCGCTTTAGGCTTGATGCTGCTGTTAAAGTGGCTGTTGTTGAGCTATCTTATTGAAGCACAGTTATGGGGCTGGTTGGTATTTGTGCCTTTAATTGGCCGGGTCGCAGCGATTGGCTTAATGCCGTTCACGCCATATGTCAGTCTTCAGGGATTGGCCGAAGAGATGGTCTTGAACCTGAATCGCAAAGTCGTCTATGTTTGGTTAGCGGTAACTTTAATGGCTTTAGCATGGTTTGCTTGGCCATTGGTGTTTTGGTTTATGGGGGTGTGGCTGTGGATGCGCTGGGTGATGATTCGCATTACCGGTGGTATGACAGGTGATACCGCGGGTGCCATGACCGAGGTGATGGAACTGGCGGTGATGATTGGCTTAGTTGGGTATTTAAGTCTGGGCATGATATGACTTGGCTTGCTTAGTTTGCTGTGGGTTGTTATTGCGCGCTCTTTAATACTCTCACCTGGTCTATTTTTTGGCATAAACCCTCAATGCTCTCAATTAAACGAGCGGTGGGCCGTTGAAAATTATCCGCTTTCAATAGATATATTTGTTGGTTTTTGACCGCGCTGATGGTCTGCCATTTCTGCCACGCTTTTAACCAGCCTTGTTGCATCTGTTTTTGCCCGCCTAATAAGATGGCATCGGGATTTTGCTGAATCACACTTTCAATACTCACCTCTGCCGCTAAGAGTGGCAAGTCCGCAAATATATTCTCAGCACCACAAATACTCATTGCTTGACTGATGGATTGCTCGCCATTAATGGTCATCAACGGTGCGTTCCAAATTTGGTAATAAGCGCTGACTTTAGGTTTGGTTTGGTAGGTCTGAATCAGAGATTGCAGTTTGTTTTCTAGTGCATCAGCCACCGCGTTTGCGGTGACTTGAGTGCCGAGTTGTTCGCCAAATGCCCGAACTTCTTTAGGGATGTCGGTGAGTTTATAAGGTTCAGAATAGACAACCTTAAAACCTAACTGTTCAAGTTTTTCAATATCTTTTAAGCGATTGCCGCTTTTCCAAGCGATGATTAAGTCAGGGTTGAGTAGAATGATTTTTTCAATATTAATCGCCTGATAACTGCCGATACTGTCGATGTCTAACGCCGCTTTAGGAAAGTCCGAATACGCCACGACTCCAACCACTTTGTCGCCAGCACCCGCTGAAAAGAGCATTTCAGTGATATGCGGTGCTAAAGAAATAATGCGTTGTGGTGCCATTTGAGAATTTGACCAGGCCTGGTTAAAAGCCGAGTAGCTTAAGAGCATGCTTAAGTTGATCAAAATTGTCATCCCCCATTTTTTCGCAACTTGTAGCATAAGAGACGTTGGTAAAAATTTACGCATAAAATCGTCCTATAAAATTCAATAAAATGGCGATGAGCAATAGGCTGTATAAAGCCAAATCTATTTTAATCCAGTGGCCGAGACACGCCTCAATATGGCTACGATTGATTATTTTAGGGTGGCTTGCCTCGCCAAAAAACGCTTTGGGTTTCAGTTCGCCAAAATAGACCGTATCCCCGCCTAATTGACAGTGGATATTGAGTGCCATAGCGGTAATCGGATGACCCGAATTGGGGCTATCATGCAAACGACCTTGTCGATAAAATTGCCAAAACTGACCTTTGAAATTCACCAACATAATCAATGTCGCGGTCAGTCTGGCCGGAAGCCAATTCACTAGATCATCTAGTTTTGCTGAGAGTTTACCAAACTTTTCATAACGTGTGGTTCGATAACCGACCATCGAATCTAAGGTGTTAATGGCTTTATAAACCAGTATGCCCGGTAATCCAAACAGCAATAGATAGAACAGCGGGGCAATGACCCCATCACTGAGATTTTCGGCATAGGACTCAATGCCTGCTTTATAACAGTCGCTTTCATTGAGGTGTTCTGTGTCGCGGCTGACGAGCATATTGAGGGCTTCTTGTGGTCGAGAGGTTTGAATTAAACTCAGAACCGTGTCGTGTAACATTCTATGCGCCAGCAAACTAGAAGCGACAATGGCCGTTATGATTAAATTGACCAGGCCTGGTAATAAGTCGAACAGATATTGCACCATCAATCCGATTAAGGTAGTGAGACAGACGATGAATAGTGTGAGTTGGACACCTCTTAAAATGCCGTTTTGATAAAATCGGTTTTCGAAGCCTTTGATGGCATCGCCGATTAAAATCACCGGATGACGGATAAACTTAAATTCACCGACCCAACGGTCAATCAGCAGAGCCAGCAATGCAATGATAAAAATATCCATTCCGTGAAAGAGCATTAAGGGGCTATTCCTTTGGTTTTATCTGGTGTCATGTCGTCTAATGCTGGGAAATCCTCTGCAATAATATGCAGTGCATCAATGAGCGTTTGATTGTTTTCGGTCGATTTAATGGCAATTCGACAATGGTAAGCCCCTAAACCAAAACTGTTGCAATCCCGAATAAGTATGTTTTTTTCTGCCAAACGACTAACCAATTCGCAGGCTTTAAGGGTTGTCTTAACCAATACGAAATTAGCGGACGATGGGCTGACGGATTCAATGCAGTCACAATCCTTAAGTGCTTTTACGAAGCTGGCTCGGGTTTGCTGTAGAAAATCATCTGTTCTGGTTTCGTGCTGTTCATCAGCCAACGCTTGCAGTAGATAGTGTTCATCCAAAACCGATAAAGGCCAACTTGGCCAAGCCAAATTGTCTAACGCATGTGGCGCTGAAAAAAGGGCGCCAATACGCACACCCGGACAGGCGTAATATTTGGTTAAGGATTGCAGCACAATCATTTTAGGGTATGAGATTAGCTGGGGACGCACGCTGAAGTGATCGGCAAAGCCAATAAACGGTAAAAAGGATTCATCCATCAAAACCCAAGACTGTTTTTTATGCGCTGTGTCTAAATAGGCTTGTAATGCACTTGGCGAACGATATTGGCCTTCTGGCGTGTTGGGATTGACCAATACGACGATGCTATTTTCAGTCAGTGAATCCAATGCCTTTGAGACGCGCGCTGTCTGCTCTGATGCCTGGTTTATGTCAGATATATCCGTGATATCAATCTGGTCAAGTGTACCTTGATCTAGTTCGATTACCTGTTGCGAATAGGTTTCAGCCGCACGCTGATATTCGCTATAAATGGGGGTAAGCAGTAGCGTTTTATCGGGTTTTATTGCGCTAAACAGACTCATAATGGCACTAGAAATGCCATTGGTGAGGGTGATTTGTGTCGGACTGAGTTGAAAGCGTTTTGCCAGTGCGGACTTTAAGGCAATCTGCTGACTATCAGGATAGTGTAGCAGTGCCGCTTGCGCTTGCTGTTGAATGATTTGCCAGTCAACGTGCGGTTGAATCGGATTAATACTCGCTGAAAAATCCAATACCGTTGTCAGAGCCGAAAAGATCGGTAATTGCTGACTGCGAGCAAACTGATAAATCTGACCACCGTGGTGTTTAGACTTCTCTTGCCCAGACCCCACGTGTTCAGACTTATGGTATTTAGATTTGTGTAGATTAGGCATAAACCACCGGATTTTTACATAGATTTAAGCTACTGAAAAAAGCCAGTAAAAATCCAATGAATTGGCTTAAAGCGTCCATTTTCACAGTGAAAAATCCAAGTAGTCATAGCCATATTCGCCATTAGTACAGTGCTTAGCACTGTTTACATCGAGCGAGATGGGGAAGCTAAAAAGTGGCCCATCGGTCACCACTGTATGAAATTCGCCACCCTCTGCACAGACATCAATACCTAAGGATTCCAGTTGTGCAACGGTTTCGAGGTTCAGCACTTTCCCTAAAAATTCATGCGGTACTTTATCCGGCAGTATGGCGATAATGGTCGCTTTAAATCCCGCCTCAATAAATTGTTCAATCAAAGCTTTATGTTCATTTTGCCACAGCGGAAACAACGGTGTTATTTGGGCTATTTGGCCTTGTTGCTGTTGCCAATCACGGTGGGCTTGTAAATCAATGTCGCCTAATACAATATAGTCGACCCCTTGCTGTTTGCGACCTTGCAAAGCCGACTGGTAACGATTTTGATAATTCGCTTTTGCCGTCGCTTGAGTCACCGATTTTAAACCCAATGATTGAGCTTGTTGTTCAATCAGGGATTTAGGCAAATGATGTGCTCGAGACAGGGTTCCAGCTTCATTCATCATCGTCAGCACACCTTGTGGCTTATGGCCTTGCTGAGCCATTTTGTAGAGTGCCAGACAGGCGTCTTTGCCACCACTCCATGAACAGTAGAAATCGACTGGTTGTGTCAGTGTTCGCATAGAAAATCCCTAAAAATCGTATTAGTGTTCAACGATTATAAATCGAAGCCTTTCTGAGCTTTGATGCCACTTTTATATGCGTGTTTTTCATCCTTAATTTCGGAGACGGTATCGGCCAAATCACGCAGTTCGGCAATCGCCGAGCGCCCCGTGACGACTACGTGCTGCATCTCTGGGCGCTCACTAATGGTATTGAGAACCACATCTTTATCTAGATAGTCGTAGCTAAGCAGATAGGTTAGCTCATCCAATATCACCAAATCAAAAGTCGGATCGGTCAGCATTTTAGTGGCGACTTCCCAGCCGCGTTCAGAAGTAGCGATGTCGCCCGTGCGGTCTTGAGTGTCCCAGGTAAATCCATCGCCTAACACATGCCATTCACAGTTGGGTTGTGCGTTAAAAAAGGCTTCTTCACCTGTATCGGTACGGCTTTTAATAAATTGACAAACCCCCACTTTTTGGCCATGACCTAAGGCGCGTGCTATCATGCCAAATGCCGAGGTTGACTTACCTTTGCCATTACCAGTAATGACCAAAAGCAGGCCTTTTTGGTTGTCGGCTCGTGCAATCGCCGCATCAATTTGGGCTTTTTTGCGTTCCATACGCACTTTGTGATAATGGTTTTTTCGTTCGTCATCGGACATCTGTTGAATCATTTGCGTCATGGTGTTGGTCCTTTTAAGCGCCACATTGGGTTTTTGTGCAATTTTTCTAGGCCTAGTAATAGGGTGGGGGCAGGCTGTAAAAAATCGTGACCGTCCAGTGTGACGATTGTTGTGTGTTTTGGCAAGCTCACTAGGCGACAAGCGTTAGACAAGGTTTGTTCAAAAATAAAAACGGTGTCAGGCTGTGTTTTAGCGATTAGTTGTTCTAGCGCGTTGGCGTTTTGCGTAATCGGTAAGTGGGTGATTCGTGGATTCTCTCCAACCACCTTGAAGCCCGCCAGGGTAAAAAGATCAGTGAGATAGCTTTTTTGACCAAAGGCGTAGGGTTGTCCTGAACATGATGAGATCAATAAGACACGTTGCCCTTGAGCATTAATGGCCTTAGCTTGGCTACGCCAGTTGCGGGCAAAGTCATCCACCTTCACTTGCAAATCTGTGCGTCCTAAGGTTTGTAGAATCAAACTTAGATTGCTTTCAATTTGTGACATGCTCTCAAAGCTGTCTAAGCGTAGAGCCTTGCCAACAAGGGGGGTAATCTCATCAAACAGTGCCTGTTTTGTCCAGTTCGAGGTAATCCATAGGTCAGCATTGAGTGATTCTATTATTTGTTTGTCAGGGTCAAAAAGCCCGCCAGTATTCGCCACATTAAGTGCTTTATCATAACGGCTGGCACCAACGATACACTCTTTCAAACCAAGATAATCCAGTTGATGAGCTATGTAGGGTGACTGACTGATAATACGTTGACAGCCATCCTGTGCAACCGCTTGTAATGGCATCAAACAGAACAGGCCGAGCAGGGCAATTCGCGATAATGAATTTATACTATTAAAGCTTAGGAGTTTCACAAATTGTTTTCCGTTTCAGGGTCATAATTTTCGGGTACATCGGTCTGCCCCCATTGATTAAAAAACAGGACCTGTTCTTTTGGCAAGGGATGACGCCAATTTTCTTGTTCTAACATCGGTTTTTTATAAAATTCAGCGACATGACCAATGCATAGAATGGCAATGGGCTTACCACCATCTTTACCATCTGGAATCTGTAGGCAATCGGCGACCTCTTGTGGGTCAAATAGAGAGACCCAACCGACCCCAATGCCTTCGGCACGCGCTGCCAGTGATAGGTTTTGAATGGCGCATCCAACGGAGGCTATGTCCATTTCAGGTAGCGTTCGGCGGCCAAAAACATGCTGCTCTCGTAGATCAGATAAAGAGACCACTAAGAGTTCTGCGCACTCCAACATACCTTCAACCTTAAGCGTCATAAACTCGTCTTCACGTTCATTTAAGGCTTTGGCGGTTAACAGGCGTTCCTTCTCGACCATCCTATGCAACGTTTGTTTAAGCGCAGGATCGGTAATGCGGATAAAACGCCACGGCTGCATCAGCCCAACACTCGGTGCATGGTGCGCTGCTGACAAGAGTCGATCAAACACCAACGGATCAATTGGGGTGCTGATAAAGTGACGCATATCCCGTCGTTGTTCAATAGTTTGGTAAACCGATTCGATTTGATGCGGTAAAAACGCGTGTTGAGATGGTTTGATAGCAATGCTGTCTAACGGCAACGTTGGGGTTTCAGAGGCTTGTAGTATCTCAAACAGTGACTCCATATCAAGATGTGATTCAAGTGTATCGGCTAAACGTTCTAGCTGAGTTTCTCTAATCTGATCGATATCGATTAGGGTTTCCGAACGCAGTCCCGCCCAGTTTAATAGGGCTTGCAGAGCCGGTGCTTGGTCAAACAGACCGTGCAAATAACTGACAAGCAGTTGATTGTCATCAGAGATGGCGCCATCAGTTTGCCCGTTATCCAGATAAATAGCCGCCTGTGCGGGAAAGCCAATAGTCTCACCGGCGTGGATTTCATAACCGCCAACCGTCATGATCGCCTGTTTGTCGACGCCATTAATCGCTAACTGTCCGCTAACATTAGTGAGTCTTTTATGCGGTTTTAGGGTGGTTTCATAATCAAATAGACCCAGGCCTGCCTGTTTGACGACTTGACCTTCGATACCGTCAGGGTCATTGATCCACTGCCCCAGCATTTGCAGTCCACCACATATGCCAATGATTTTACCCCCATAACGCAGGTGTTTTTGAATCGCTTGTTGCCAACCTTGGGTTTTTAACCACTGTAAATCGCTAATGACATTTTTACTGCCGGGCAAAATAATCAAGTCGGCATTAGGAATTAAAGCGGGGGTGGATTGCTGATGTTTGATGTATTGAACATCAATTTCAGGGTGCAATCTTAAAGGTTCAAAATCGGTGTGATTGCTCATGTGTGGCAGCAGTGGAATAATCACCTTCAGTTGTGGCCGTAAGTCGGCTTGTGATTCTGCCTTCTCAGATTGAGAAAGCGCATCTTCAGCATCTAAATGCAATCCGTGGAGATAGGGTAAAACCCCTAATACGGGTTTACCAGTTTTGGCTTCTAACCAGGTTAGACCCTCTTCAAGTAACTTGATGTCGCCGCGAAAACAATTGATCACAAAGCCTTTAATGCGGGCTTGTTCCGATTCTGACAGGCAGGCCAATGTGCCGATAATGTGTGCAAACACGCCGCCTTTATCAATATCCGCAATCAGAATGACTGGGCAATCGACCTGTTCGGCAAAGCCCATATTGGCGATGTCATTTTCTCTTAAGTTGACTTCGGCAGGGCTACCGGCACCTTCCACTAAAATGGTTTGAAACTGATTGGATAGAATACCGAATGATTCTAGTACCGCCTGATTGGCAAGAGGTTTGTAATGATGATAGTCCATAGCGTTTAAATTACCCACGCTATGGCCTTGTAGAATAACTTGTGCTCCGGTATCACTATTGGGTTTAAGTAAGACCGGATTCATATGCACAGAAAGTGGCACTTTGGCGGCCATGGCTTGCAGGGCTTGCGCCCGTCCAATTTCACCGCCATCAGCCGTTACGGCACTATTGAGCGCCATATTTTGCGGTTTGAACGGCGCCACCGAAAGGCCGCGTCGATAGAAAACCCGACACAATCCCGCCACCAAGGTACTTTTGCCTGCATCCGAGGTGCAGCCTTGAACCATTAGGCATTGAGAAAGTGTTTTATTCATTGGTTATAGTTGTCCACGAAGACCGATAAAGAACTGTCGTCCACCATTAGAATAGACGTAGTTTGCAGTAGAGCCCGTTGCATTCGCAACATTATCGGTATATTTATCATCCATTAAATTGATCACTTTTGCATAGAATGTTAGGGTTTTGCTCACCTCATAATCGGCTTTAATGTCCGTTAAAAAATACTCACCCAATTGAACGCCTGCATTATTGTCAGATGAATATTGTCTGCCGACATAACGAGTCTCTAAACCAATATGAGTTTTAGATAAACCATAGTAATCTAAGCTTAGGTTGGCCGTATGTTCAGGTCTATATGCTAAAGTGTCGCCATTCTCATTTCTGGCCGACAACCATGTGAAATTGAAACCTAAATCAGTATTTATAGCCTCTAGAGAACTTCTGTAACTGGTTTCTACACCATCGGTTAGAATTTTTTGTGGTGTATTAACATAATAAAGATATGAGTCATACCTCCAATCAATTCTGTTCTTAGTTTCGGTGTTGAAGTAGGTTAATGCAAAGTCATATGCACCAAAGGTAAGATCATAACTATGAGTTTTTTCAGGAATTAAATCGACTGGGTTTGGTTGTGCCAATTGTGAGAGTGTTGGCGCATTGTAAGCAGTTCCATAATTTGCGCTGATAAAAACATTGTCTGTAAAATTGTTTTTTAGTCCAATTTTACCCGTAGTCGCATTTTCAAATTTATCAAATTCATCATAGCGTAGGGACTCTGTTAAAGTTAAACGTGTGGTGATGTGATTTGTATTTGTTAAAGCTACGCCTGTGTTTTTATAGCCATTGACTGTATGGCCACCATAACTGGTAGTACTGTTATTGTGGTATTCTTTTAGGTTGACTAAAATGTTTAGGGCATCATTTTGACGGTACTGATAACCTAATTGACCGCCCATTTCATTTACTGTTCCATGAAACTCACTAGGGTAAGTTGCGGAGGGATAAACTCTATCCACAGTGTTGTCACTTAAATATATTCGTGCATTCAATTTTTGATTATTATATTTATATTGAATTTGTCTAACGTCTTGTTCATAAGAGCTTGTACGAGCAGTGGTGTCTGGGTTGGTAGTGTCGTCATATTCATTATTGCCAGATGAGGTTTTAATGAATGTTTCAATTCGGTGGTTTTCGGCAACATTAATTCCGAACTTTAATGAAATATTGGTTTGCTTAAAACCATCGTCTTCAAAGTTTTCATGCGAAACATTTGCTTCCCGAACGGCTGAAAATCCATCGGTATTTAAAGTAGAGAAATTAACGACAAAGTCACCTTGTTTATTGCTATCACCTAATGTTGTAGAAATTTTACGCGTATTGTTAGAACCTATTTCGACATTAACAGAGGCTTGGTGTCCGCCTTTTTTGGTGATGATATTAATCACACCTGCGGTTGCATTCGCACCCCAAACACCGGACTGAGATCCTTTGATGATCTCGATACGTTCTACATCAGATAATTGGAGGTTTTCAATGTTAGCTCCGCCAAGGCCCGCTGCATCTGTTAAATCGATGCCATCTTGCAAGATTAGAATATGGGCTTGCGTATCACCGCGCATATAGATTGAAGTCGATTTACCTAAGCCGCCTGAACCTTTAAGCATTATGCCCGGTACTGTTCTAAGCGCATCAGCCAGAGTTTGGTACTGTTTTTTCTCGATATCTTCAGCGGTAATGATTGTCATGTTAGAGGTAACAGAACGGGCGGATTGTTCTGTGTTGTTCGCAGTCACAATGATTTGGTCTAAAGAAGTGTTTTCTGCGAATACGACAGAAGAGGCAGTTGCCACTAAAATAGCCGCAGAGAGTTTTGAAAGTTTCATGATTTTCCTTCGTAATTTAAGTACATTACAAAGGCAAGACGGGCTTGAGGGATTCTGTGTTTGACACAGTTACATTCAAGCAAAGATAAAATTTGAGATTTACCTTCCGTATTACCCACCGTAATCGGTTGCGAGGGGGTGTTTCTGAGAAACACTCACTCAAACTTTTCAGGCCGGTATCCGGGCTTAAGAGCAATTCACAAACGCCTTCTCAGAACAAAGTTCCAATGGCTTTCTTGCTTGATTTTCTCTTTCACCGTTGCGGGGGCAGCGTTGGATTTTAAAACATTAATAGTTTTTCTACCAAACTTCCCGTTTAACTTTTAGCGCTTTTAAAATTCATTAAAAGGGGGCAAAGCACCTGAATGGAAGGAATTCTACTGAGTTTAGTTGAAATGGCAAGATTTAAATGCAATAAAAATTAAAGCGACCAGACCTGGCATGTCCTGCGGCCTTACAAAACCATGTGAGCGTAGGGTCGCTTTAATTTTATAGTCTAAGACGCCTATCGAGTTAATTAACGCGCATTTGTCATGTTATTAATCAACCAGTTCAATATCTAAACTATTGAGCAGTCTGCTCGCTTCATAACGGCTGAATTTTGCCTTGCTGATTTTGTTGTTAAAAATATCAATATCATAATTTACAGCCTCCGAAAAATCAGTATGACTCAGGTCGGTTTTACCAAAGAGACTATGGGCAAAGTCGGTCGCTCTAAAATTTGCTCTAAAGAAGCAGGCCTCTCTGAAATCAACATCATGCGCTTTGCACTCCTCAAGCACCATGTCATCCAAAGTAAGCCCCAAAAATGAAGAGCCATCGAGGATGCATTGATGAAATTGAAGGGAGGTTGAAAATATTAACCGAGACCAGGCCGCGCGGCTCCAATCGACACCAATCATCTTACATTCAAAAAAAGTGGCATTACTGAACTGGCTTTGCGGTACTTTGATGAGACTTAGATTGCATTGGCTGAAGGTACAGTTTATAAAGCTACATTTTCTGAAAATAGCCCCAGTAAAATCGCAGTTTTGAAACTCACAGTTTTCAAATTCGACAGTGCATATGTCACGATTCGGTTCATCTAAATTGCTAAATATTTTACCGTAGTATTCTTTTTGATGGTGCAGTGAAGTCAAGAGATTGCCTTATTGTTTGAACATTAAATGGGTACAATGCAGTTTATCTTAAACCTCTAGAGAGGCACTGCGTAATTCGAATGACTAAGGGTGTCTAATCATTTTTTTGACCGACTTTGTAAACACGGTTCGCCCAAACACTAGCGTTTTTTAGTTCTTTAAAATTTTTTCAGACGCTTAGTAATAAGACATTTTGATGGCTCTGTGATATTCGCAGGAAGTTAGGCCTCATTCTACAAAATATCTGAGCGTGCTAGCATCGGCTTTAAGATACAAAGTATCATCAGAGACCAATCCGAACATCAGGCCACGGTTATGTAGCTGCGTAAAATCCTAATGCAAAACCCTGTATGTTAGTACTCGCTACGCTAAGGTGATTGTTCAGAAGATATTGCTACCGAGTCAAGGTCTTGATTTTAAGATAAGCATCTCAATTTCCTGCTTGCTTTGCAGATAATCAGGATTAGAATCAGATAATTTTATCGCTTTACGGATGGCTGCGAGCGCCTGCTCATTTAAGTGCACCTGGAGATAGCTATAAGCGAGGTTATTCCAGACTTCTGCTCTATTTGGGTATTGCAATGTTAATGATTCAAACTGAGCCGTTGCGACTGTAAAGTGACCTTCTTGATAGGCCAAATTCGCTAATCCCATCTGTGCGGTAAAATTTTCTGGTTGGCGATTCAGTACTTGCTGATAGCCAAGTCGAGCGATTTGTTTATTACCCATTGCGTCAAAATCAATAATAGCTTTTAGATAAGGCTCTAAATCTGCAGCATCGGGTTCTTCATCAGGAGAAAGGACAATCATTGCCCAGTAATCACCTCGCGCCCAAGTTCGTTCAAACACAGTAAAGAGCATGCGCCTCTGTGCAATATCTCCACTATGCAGAATAAATTCAGAAGTGGCTTGATCATAACCAACGATGACTGCAAAATGCCATTTTGGAAGCATTGAAAGCCCCAGATTTTGCAGAATGACAACTGGTCGCCCCTTTTCTAATTGGCGTAATATCTGTGATAGCTGGCCTTCAATCCGTTGATAGTGACGCGTCAGTGCTTGCATTTCAGGTGCTACGGCACCTTTTTTATCAGGAATGTAAAGTTGTGAAATGAGCTGGTTAGGTTCAACATTGACACCTTTGTAGTTAAGCACCATTGCTAAAGCTGCAGGCCCACATTGATATTCTGTTTGTGGCCAGAAGGGTACATCAGATAATAGTATTTGAGTGGATTTGCTTGGAAAAGTTTCTAGGATTTGTTTGCTTTGCGGGGGGGTCGCACATGCTGTAAGAAAGGCAATGACCCAAACCAAAAGCCCTATTTTTGTCAAAAAAACAGCGGTTTTATTGTTAGGTCTTGCCAACATAGTGATGATTATCTGATTGGGTCTACAAATGTAAAGACATCCGTTGCACCGACTGCATCAGTGATAATAAATACCAAGAATACTAAGAATACTAAGAATACTAAGAATACTAAGACTGCTAGGCCTAAAACATCCCCACCGGCAGGCATATCAGCCAATTGACCATTACAACCTGATCATTAGAGAGTAAAGCAACTCGCGAATTAGCGTCTTGTGCAGCAACACCATAGTTGACCAACGCATCAGACAAACCTAATCGCATGGTCGTCACAGATTCGCTATTACTTATTTGTTGACCTCCTTGAAACAGTGAGGTGGTCGAAACCATCGCTGCACTTGCGCTGTTAAAACTAAATAACAATACCAATGCTGCGAATATCATACTTATTTGCTTTTTCATCAGAACAACTCCTAGGTTAATAGAACAAACTATAGGATAGCATTAAAGAAATGCGACTGCATCGTATTTTCATGAAATAGCTAGTAAAAAGTCGTAGCACTTCATAAGTGCAGCATAGGCATTGAATAGCGCTTGGGATAACTCAACACTCGAGGAGTGATTATTTGGGTAGCTCTCAGGTTGTCAAAACAGCTACTAGTTGCGACTTAAATTCAAAAAGAGTCAGCTTTGGTTCATTTGGATTATTTGAACTGACCAATTTAAGATGCGTTTGTCGAAGGCTTGCGATTACGTTGGGAGCACTAGAGGCGTCGTGACAGACAGTTAATAAGTCTTCCAGTAGATGGCCTAAAGCACGTTGTTCGATCGCTTGCAGGGCGCTCTGTTGGTGTCGTGCTAGATGGCTGAAATGCGAAGCGGCGCCAAAATCACTCAACAATATGGATGCGTCATGATCTATCAATATATTGTGAGCATACAAATCACCATGACAAAGTTGTTTTTCATGGAGGTGCTGCAGAGCATCTGTTACTTTCAGTAGGATCTGGGCCAGCTGTTTTAACGACAAACTCAATTTGCTATCAAAATGGTCGCGGGTACAGCTTTGTAAAGTGGGCGGTTGACCTAGATTGAAAAAGTGATTCGGAATTAAGTTCATCACCAAGCCTTTTTGCGAGACTTTTTGCTCATTCAGACCATCCACTTCAGCCATGATGATCACAAGATTTGGATGAAACCCTGCCGTAATACAGGCGTCTAATTCGTCTTGCGGATAGCCATCACTGGTGACTTCGCCTTTAAATAACTTGACGGCCACTTCAGAATTTAATCTATCTTCTGGAATTACATTGTCACGCATCGTTGCTTTATAGATAAGCCCTGATGCACCTTGCCCTAATAAGTCACCTAATACAAAATCCTCCAAGGACACTTTAGGTAAGGGATGTGTATTGGTTTGGGCCGTTTTTGGCAACGCACACAAGGGATTACCGGAAAACGCTAGCCACGAAAGCTTAGGTAGGTAGAGCAACCAATCGGGCAGGCAGGTCAATTGATTGGCTGCAAGGCGGATCAGTTGTAGATTCTCGCATTGTGCCATGCTGTTGGGCAGTGCTTGAAGTTGATTACCAGCCAGCATCAGCTTTTGCAGATTACCCAATTTACCAATACTCTCAGGCAAACGAGTTAGTTTATTGTCAGTCAGAATCAACCAACGGATATTTTTAGATAAGGCTTTTTCAGAAATCCTCGCAATTTGATTGGCCTTAAAACCAATCATCTCTAAGTTGGGGCATAAGCCCAATACTTCAGGCAGATGGTCAAACGGGTTATTGGAGGCAAAAAATATTTTTAGCTTATGTAATCGACTAAAGTCATCAGGCAGGGTCGTGAGTTGATTGTCGGATAGATCCAATATCTCTAAGTTATCGGCGAGTGCGTAAAGTTCAGTTGGAAACACCGTTAAGCCTTCCGCAATCTTGACGCGTGTCGCATTTTTAAGTTCACCTGATTGGAGTTGCGCCAAAGTCTGCAAAGTTGCGTCCTAGTCTGTTTTTAATGCTTTTAATTGGTTCTTAGAAGATTTTTGATAGGGTTTCCACTGGAATGCAAAGAGACCCTACGCTCACATGGTTTTGTAAGGCCGCAGGGCATGCCAGGCCTGGTCTCTTGAGTAAAAGATGCCCAAAGATTACTTTTCAACCACTAAACGAATGAACTTTCCGTTGAGTAGGGTGCTATTATCAACCACCTTAAAGCCGGCAGACTCTAATAGATAGATCAGATCTTCTGCATGATAACGGTTGTGTTCTAGAAAGTATTCGAAAGCGCTCTCTAAAGCTTCAACGGACGTTTCATCTCCCCACAGTTGCTTCTGGGTATAAAGTTTATCTAGTTGCTGCTGTAATGGCTGGCGTATTGGATCGATAATGCAGAAGCGGCCTCCAGGCTTTAACCACTGGTAAGTCGCTTTAAACATTTTGATGGGTTGCGTCAGTTCATGCACCATATTATTGGCCATAACCATCGCCAGGCTATTTGCAGGGATAGCCGCTTGCGGTGAATTCAAATCATCTAGTAGCATTTCTGCATTATCAGGCAAAATCACGGCATCATTCACCATATAGGTGGCCGCATCGATTCCATAGACAGATGACTCTGGGTAACGGTTGGCGCAATCCCGTACAAACTGGCCAATGCCGGCCCCTAAATCCAATACACCCTCACCGGGCTGATAATGACAAGCCACCGTTTCATCCCAAAATTGCCAAAAGGCACGGTCGTGACGAGCGTCATAACTGTTTGCAATCATCAAGCTGGCTTGATAACCATTGCCACCATGATGTTTTAAGAGTTGTGCCTGGGTTTTCTCAATTTTGGATGACATAGTAATGGCTTTTGAAAGAGGGGAATAAATTGTAGCTAAAAACCATACTTATAAGTAATTCTTATAGTTAACAACTATAAGGCATGGTTAAAAGTCGTGACTTTGATTAGAGTGTTTTCGCGGCAGTCTTAATCTTCGCTGTATTCAAAATCATCTTCATCGATTACTTCAGCAGCTTTAGCACTGGCTGGTTTTTGGGTTCTAACCGCAGGTTTTGCGATGATTTCCAAATAAAAAGAGTCTAATTGATCGGCTTCGGCTTTATCAATGAACTTGTTAAGTTCTGCCAGGTGAATCACTTCACTCGATTCTGCATCAATACCAAATTTGCAAGCGAAATCCCAGAAATCGGCGTCATTAGGTAAAGCGTGTTTACGCTCTCTTTTGATGTATTTTTTAACTTCAGCTTTAATGGCATCGGCAAGGCGAGCGGGTTTGATTTTTTCGTGGGTCAGTTTAAAGATTTTTTTCATATTATTCTCAAATTAGGAAATGGGGCTTATATTAAAAGAATTATAAAGTATTTTCGTTTCGGGAGTCGTACGATTGCGAATTAGCCGTTAAGAATCCGCTTGTTTAGTCATAACTTAATCGTGTAAATTCTAAGTGACCCCTCGCTAAAATGGTTTTGTAAGGCCGCAAGACATGCCTGGTCACTCTGAAAACCAATAGAGTGTGTTAGTTACGATAAATCGTCTCAATCAAGTGAAAGCCAAATTTGGTTTTAATTGGGCCGTGTACCGTCAATACCGACAGTTTAAAAACCACATTATCAAATGCCTTGAGCATTTTACCTGGGCCAAATTCACCTAGGTTACCGCCTTTTTTTGCTGAATTGCATATAGAGTGTTTTTTAGCCAGGTTCGTAAAGTCAGCGCCTCCTGCTAATTTTTTCTTTAACATCTCCGCCTCTTCCTTGGTTTTTACCAAAATATGCCGTGCACATGCCGTCGCCATTTACGATTCACCTCTAATGATCTTTTTTTAAGTGGTTTATTATAGTGTTTGTGCTTTTAGTTATATACTATTGCTCATAATTTAGGGATACAGATGAACTTTAAGAAAATAAAACTCGCAATCTATTCACTGATTTTAACCAATTGGTATGGCTTTAAACTCAGAGGGATTAAAACACCCGTTGAAAAAAAGCAGCTGCGAATACGCTATGCTCAGAAAATGGTGGCTAAATTAGACCTCGTTATTGAGGTTAAAAATCCAGAGAAAATACCTGCAGAAGGGCAGTACCTTGTGCTGGCTAACCATCGAGCCGTTATAGATCCGGTCATTGTTGAACTGGCTTTAGCAGAAACGGAACTTTTTGGTTTATGGGTTGCCAAAAAAGAGCTTTATAACTCACCATTTTTCGGGCTTTTTGTACGTAATGCGGGGGCGATCCTATTGGATCGAGAGCAGAGTCAGATGCGTGGCTTTTTTAGTGAGATTAAAAGTGCCGTTAAAGAAGGTAATTCAATTTTTATTTTCCCAGAAGGCACTCGCAATAAAAGTGAAAAGTCATTGCTCGACTTCAAAGAAGGCTTTCGAATTATTGCACTCAAAAACAGACTGCCTATTTTGCCGATCTATATTGAAACCCACAGTGATAAAGTCCTAGACAATGCCTTAAATAACAAACCCCATCAAACAATCAGCATTGTAGTTGGCGATTTAATTGAGTACAAAGAGAAAGCCAATATTGAAGGGCTTTATAAAGCCATGTTTAAGATCGATTGAGCTAGCGCATTATTCATCAACAGATGATAATTATAAAGTGATTTTAAACAAGCTTTGGAATCACCCTACGCTCACATAGTTTTATAAAGCCGCAGGACATGCCAGGCCTGGTCAATCTGAAATTTGAACGTTTTAGCTGTGTGGGCCCTGTTTGACAAAACTAGAAAATTCGTCTGCTGGAAGCGCTTTACTAAAATAATAACCTTGTATTTCATTACAGCCATTCAAGCGGAGAAATTCCAGCTGTTCGGCTGTTTCTACCCCTTCCGCAATGGTCGTCATTCCCATGTTTTTAGCCATATCAATGATTGAGTGTACAATCGCTCTATCATCAGAATCCTTGATAAGGTTACGAACAAAAGATTGGTCGATCTTAAGTTTGTAAACCTTAAACTGCTTGAGGTAGCTTAGGGATGAGTAACCTGTCCCAAAGTCATCAATCGACATTCGAATGCCCTGTGAGTGAAATTGATTCATGATGTTAATGGCCAGTTGTGGGTCATCCATGGTAATGGCTTCGGTGAGTTCCAGTTCTAGGTGTTCATGTGCGAGCTGTGCTTCATCTAGAAGGCCTGTAACCATCTCGATAAGGTTGGCTTGTTTAAATTGAAGGGCAGATAGATTGACAGCGACGACCATGGGTGTGAGTCCTTCATTTTGCCAGACCTTCATTTGATGAATGGCGGTACGTAACACCCATTCTCCTATCGCTACAATCTGTCCGCTGCTTTCAGCCATGGGAATAAATTCAGCTGGAGAGATTGTTCCCAGCTCAGGATGGTTCCAACGTAGTAGCGCTTCAGCACCGATGGTATGACCATCCACCGCTGAAACCTGTGGTTGGTAATGGACTTGCATTTCATTACGTTTCAGCGCATGTCTCATGGCATTGACTATTTTCAACTTACGTTCTAAATGAACATGCATCTCTTGTGTGAAAAAGTGGAAAGTGTTTCGACTATATTTTTTTGCCAAGGTCATGGCGGTATCAGCATTTTTGATCAAGGTTTCAAACTCTTCGCCATCATTCGGAGAGAGGGCAATACCGATTGTGGGAGTGATAACCAGTTCGTGGTGTTCAAGGACAGCAGGCCTTGAGACGATTTCAATCAGTTTGAGAGCAATATTCATTGCTTTGTCTGCATCGGTATTAGGGAAAATTAAAATAAACTCATCGCTTCCAATGCGTGATACAACGTCTTCCGCTTGGATGGCGGCTTGAAGTCGCTTTGCCGTTTCGATGAGCAGTTGATCACCGATGGCATTCCCTAAGGTATCATTGATATTTTTAAAATGGTCAAGGTCTAAAAACATCAGAGTTAAGGATTCATGATTACGCCTTGCAAGAGTCAAAAGGTAACTAATTTTTTCCTTGAGCATGAAACGGTTCGGCAGCCCGGTAAGTTGATCAAAGTTTATCAGGGATTCTAGGTGCGCTTCAGCAAGTTTTTGTTCAGTAATGTCCTGAATGGTCCCTTTCATTAGAATAGGGGTTCCTTGATCATCGAACTCAAGCTCTCCTAGGCCATGTACCCAACGTACAGCTTGGTTATTGTGGCATTGCACTCTATACTCTTGATCAAAAGCTTTTTTCCGATAAAGGACATTTTCTTTCAAATAATGATTCATTCGAGAGCGATCATCAGGATGGATTAATTGCTCCCATCCTTCTATAGAGTGGTTGTAATCGACATCGATACCAAGCAAGTTATCTAATATCTCAGAACTGATCCATGTGCCAGTGCGAAGATCGAGGCTATAGCTTCCCAAGCGTGCAATTCGCTGTGATTCTCTAAGAGAGTATTCACTCTCTTCAAGCGCCTTTTTGGCGGCATTACTTTCAGTAATATCTTCTGAAATGCCAAGCAGGTATTTGGGATTGTTGTTCTCATCATTTATGGTTAATTTTTTGGTGAATAGAGTGCGGGTTCCTTGGGGTGTATCTATGAATTCCTCAGGAATTTCAAGTAGTGTTCTCTGCTGTATCGTCTCGCGATCTTTAGCGGTGAAAAAGTCTGCTTGTGCTTTTGGAAAAAAATCATAATCATTTTTTCCTAAAATATTTTTACGACTATGTCCTATTAATTTTTCAGTGGATTTATTGACAAGTACAAATCGTAACTTATTGATTTCTTTCAAAAATATAACACTTGGAATGTTCTCTATGATATTGTCAAGTAAGCGGTTTCTATCGCGCAGTTCACTCTTTGCCTGGTCTAGATTTTTATAGGGCGTTTCAATGACCGTGACAAAAATGGCTCGGTAAATAAAAAGGTAGGCAATAACCTTATAGATATGACCTAATATATTGTAGAGATCAGTTACATCGGCGTATAGAGTGAAGAAAAACTCGCTCATCGCCATAATACACAGGGCAGCAAATAGGGCTGATACGTGATAGGGTTGGGGCTGATGCATACGGTGCAGTACTAGCAGTGCCGTCAGCACGTTTACACCAATAATGGCGTATTCAGTATTGACCTTGAGTGCAGAGAGCCCTTCTTCTTCGGTAAAGAAGATATGCGTAATAAGATGATGGTCAATTAGGACTAACCAGTGCACAATTCCCGTCAGTACGAGTACGATTGTCAAAGACAGGTAGCGGGGAAGCTTAAAAGAAAGTGGTTGTACCGACAATACAATGAATATAAGTAACCCAACACTAGAGAGTACTCTCGCGGCAAGCCAAAAGTCTATCGCTTTATCAGGGTCACTTGGCGTCACATAATCAGGCATACCTTGGTAGAAGAGTGCATGGGAGAAGTCGAGTATGGCGACGCCTATAAATACAGAAGCAAGCAATACTATATTACCAGGCAAATGGCGCTCTTTGCCAGTCCAGCCAACGGCAAATATTAAGACTGCGATGATAACGGCAAACGTTTCAAGCGCAGTGTGTAATGGTAGGTAGTCTTGCCAACCCTTAAATTCTATAAAGGGTTGCAGGAGTATTGCCGTAATCAGCCCTATCGCCAAGAAGACCGTAAGGGAAATTGCCTTAGCTATTGATGGAAAGTGACTGGGGTGAATATATGTAAAGTTTTTACATAGTGATGACAATCTGTTGTTAAGCAATGTTACATCCTTGTAATCTAAGATTTCTGAGCGATTCGTTCTAAAGCACTACATTTAGAAGGGTTTTTGTATTTTACAAAATATTCATAGTGTATGAGAATAAATATAATTACCAGTAATAAGCAGGGTGCTAGAGGCTGTAAATGCTCATCTTTTAAATTCCTCTTACGATAGGATTTGGCCAGGTCCTGGTCCGCTTAAACCGGAGCGGCTCCCTTTATCATTATCAGCCGTTGTAAATTCTTCTGAAAACTCTCGAAATTGACCTTTACCGGCACGTTTCGCTTGATACATGGCGAGATCTGAGGCTTTAATAAGGGAGTGACGGTCAAATGACTGTTGAGGGTAGTGTGCGATACCGATGCTGGAACCAATTTTGACTTTATGACCTTTAATGTCAAACGGCTGTTTGAGCTTGTCGGTAATCTTTTGCGCAATCTCCGTGGAAGACATGGGGCTTAATCCTTTTTCATAATAGAAGACAAACTCATCTCCCCCTACACGAGCCAATAGTGACTTGTTAGGAATGAGTTTACTAATCTCTTTACCGACCGCCTTCAGTAGTAAATCACCAATGTCATGACCGAGGGTGTCATTGACGTTTTTGAAGTTATCTAAATCTAGGAACATCAGAGTAACTTCATTTTTAGATTTTAAAGCCATTTCTAAGATATTGTAGAGCTTGTGACGGTTCGCGAGGCCAGTCACACTGTCTACATTGGCAAGGGTATCCAATGCGGATTGGGTTTTCTTTAGATCGGTAATGTCGGAGTGAATAAAACTGTAATGCGTACTTTGCGTGGTATCGTGAAAGATTTTTTGAATGCTGACACGACTGGCTAGGCAAATTTCATTTTTGTCATCAAACAGGTTTAATTCACCTCGCCAATAGCCCTCTGTTTCAACTGTTTCTAAGATAGAGTCATCAATCTTTGTCTGCAGGCTATTGAGGATCGTCAGTAAATCTGAGCCTTCCACTTGTACTTTGTCTTTTTTCAACGTTCTGCAAAGTGCTTGGTTGCAACGTTTTATCTGCATATCGGCATCAATGACGGCAATACCCTCTGCAGCGTGTTCTATAATGATTGAGTCGACCTCTAGTTCATCTTCAATCCATTTCTGTTCACTGACATCCAATCGGATGGCTAAAACCTTCTCAATTCGGCCGTCATCACCCATAAAGACCTGGCCTTTGTCATGTACCCAGATGTAATGGCCATCTTCATGTTGAATTCGATGTGTACACTCAAATAATTTCTGTGCACCGCTTAAAATTTTTAAAAACTGTTGTTGGACGCTTTCCTGATCTCGAGGATGGATGCGTTTTTGAAGATCATTTAGGCTGGTGAGCGACTCATCATCGGCAAGACCAATCATTTTTTTCCATTGAGGAGAGAACTTCGCTTTTTTGGTTTTGATATTCCATTCCCAAAAGGCAAATTGCTCATTTTGCATTAATGTCTGGATTTGATTGTTTTCGATCTGATGCTGCTGTTTAAGTGTTTTAAGCGCTTTTTTATTCTCTAAACCCTGCTGTATTAACTCTTCCTTAAGTTTAAGGTTCATGCGCGGGCTGATGATTGATAAGAGCCAGAGTATGGCAAAAAGCATTATCACAACTTGCTCAGAAGACCATGGTATTGACTGTGTTAGGTTTTCAAAGAAAGGCAAGGGAGTCATTGTGTAGACGATTGTCATAATTAGGCTTAGCCATAATAATGAGATCACAAGAGGGCGTGTTATAAAGAGTAAGGTTGGGTTCATTGTTTTACACATATTAAGTTTAGGTAATAAGAGTATAGCGCGCTGATGGTTAAAAGTGCTGGATTAAAGATGGGTAAGCATAAAATAAATTTGGGCTGGGTCACAGGTAGGTTGCAGTCTATTTGTTTTGGTTGTTGCTAATCAGATTTGAAGGGCCTGTTTTTATTAAGCCGTATGCACCTTTCTGGAAGTTCATATTGCAGTTTGACCCTACGCTCACATGGTTTTTTAAAGCCGCAGGACATGCCAGGCCTGGTCAAACTGAGTTTTTAGATTGATTTGAATTAAAATAACAGGAAAGGGTCTCTTCTTTCTCTGGACACTCTATTGCGCTAAGGTCTTTAGATCGAGAGCAACAAAAGAAAAAATCTCTTTCGCCACGGGTCTACCAAGCAGATAGCCTTGACCTTCATCACACCCCATTTCACGTAAGCGCTTTAATTGTTCGGCCGTTTCAATGCCTTCAGCAAGTACTTTCAGTCCTAAGCTATGCCCCATGGTGATAATGGCGAAGACGATGCTATCAGACTCTTCACTTTGCCCTAAGTCATTGATAAAGCTCTGGTCTATTTTAATGCGGTCAACCGATAAGTGTTTGATATAAGCCAGTGAAGAGTAGCCTGTACCAAAGTCATCAATGGATATTTCAACGCTTTGTTTTTGCAGAGCTTGCAATGCGTTTTTCTGGTGCTTAAGGTTTTCCATGAGGACGGTTTCAGTTATTTCTATATCGAGCTGAATAGGCAATATTTGAGTTTCTGTGAGTATCGAATCAATTTTTTGTGCGAAATTGTGCAAACTAATTTGCGCTGATGAGGCATTAACCGCTATTTTAGGCAGGTGGTGGCCTTGGGCTTGCCATAAAGCTAACTGCTCAAGACTGGTGCGCATTACAAATGAACCTATGGCGTGGATTAGGCCAAATTGTTCAGCTAATGGAATAAACTCAGCAGGTGAAATATGCTGGCCTTGGTGTTGCCAACGTACCAGCGCTTCGGCACCTGTCAGTTGGCCATTTTGTAGATTAAATTGAGGTTGAAAATGCATGAATAGCTGCTCTTCTTCAATCGCAGTTTGTAAGTTTTTCTCCATGTCATACAAGTAATGGATGCGTTGATTCATCGCATCAGAAAAGAAGCAATATTGATTTTTACCCTGCTCCTTGGCTTTGTACATAGCAAAGTCGGCATGACGCATTAAATCTTCTTGGTTTTTACCATCTTTAGGGTAAGAGGCCACCCCAATACTACAACCCACTGATTTTGAATAATGATTAATGTCATTAACCTCTTTACAGCTTTTTAAAATCTGATCAGCAATATGCACCAAGCTATTATCATCATCACTTTCGACTAATATAGCGAATTCATCTCCACCTAAACGACTGACAAGGATGTGGTCATCGTTAATGAACGTTTGTTCAAGTAATTTAGCGATTTCACGCAGGAAATCATCTCCACTGGAATGGCCTAGCGTGTCATTAATCCATTTGAAATTATCCAAATCAATATAAAACAAACTAAAATTTCGAACCGCATGATTATCAATCGCTTGTTGCAGATGAGTTTGAAAAAAGTGGCGATTGGGCAATTGGGTTACAGTGTCGAAATTCGCAATTTTTTGTAGATGCTGTTGAGTGTTTTTAAGCTCGCTTACATCCGTCAGTAATAGCGAGAGATAGCGTTGAGCTAGTTGCTCATCATTGACACAAAATACATCTACAAAGTAATGATGGGTACGTTGTGCTATTTTCATCTCCGCTTCGTAGCGAGAGAAACCTTTTTCAAGCAAGCAGCATTGCGTTTCATCGATGGATAAATTTGGGAGTATTTTGTTTAAAATAGTCCAGACATTATCCGATTGGATGTTTGCTTCTTCTAAGAATTTATCAAACTGAGGGTTGGTTTTGATTAATTCGCCAGAGCAGTTAGCAACAGCAACCGCTTCATGAATATTGTGTAATACGCTGCTGTCTAAATGCAATTCCATAGTGCGCTGTTCTACCTTATCTTCCAACAGCTGCTTAAAGTGGCTTTGTATTTTGTCCCATTGGCGCAAGCGTTTTAGGGTAAAGAGGCTGATTACAAGCAAACTCAATGTGAATATGAATAAGATGGCAACCCATAAAATTTTATTATTTTTTAAATAACGATGCATTTGTTGCTCGTTATGTTCAGCTTGAAGATGAAGAGTGTTTTGAAATGTCTTCAAAATTTGTAAAGCTTTATCTTGCACTGGTAGAGTGACATCCACTAAAAATTGCCGTGCTGCTTCGGGTTTGTTTTGCATAATCATTATGTCATAGACATAATCTTGGTTCTTTCGATTTTGGGTCGTGACGGCAAGGAGTTGGTCTAATAGCGCCCTGTCATTTTTGTCAGTTAAGGTCTTAGCAAATGTTTGACGCGCCACAATGATTTTGCTGGCTTCAGTATCCATCTCTCGTAGGATGTCATCCATTAAAAAGGCATCATTGGTGGTAATCATGCGTAATAATAAAATGCTTCGATTGCGTGCGCCTTGTATCATCTCGTCAACATTAGTTTGTTGTTGACGGGTAACTTGTAGTTGATCTGTTATCTGCTGAATGTTATTACCTAAAGAATAGGAAAAAGCACTCGATAAGAGTGTCAACAACAACAGGAATCCATAGCCAAGGGCAACGATACGATCACTACGATAGTTGGTGGTTTTATTATTTAAGGGCACGTTTAATCCTGTGGTGATAGCGACTATAATTTAAATTAAAATTGTGATTTTACTCCAATAACGCCATAGTATCATGCATAAAATTGAATCAAATTTTTAATTTTTAATTCAATTTAAAGGTCTGTATTAATACGAATAGAGAGTTCTGCAGAATAAATTAGAGATTTACAGGCCACAAATTTTGATTCAGAAACTAGGCCTGCAACTCTAAAAAGCAATCGTTATAGCATTGTATTTATGGGTGCTTAAATCCTGGTTTTGAACTTTTTAAAGTAACTCTTATTTGAAGGAATGATATGGCAACTGGTTTTTTTGTAATTTTAGACGATATAGCCGCTATTTTTGATGATGTCGCGACTATGTCAAAAGTGGCGACCAAGAAGACAGCTGGTGTTTTAGGGGATGATCTAGCGGTCGGTGCCGAAAAAGCTTCGGGATTCCATGCCTCCAGAGAACTGCCCGTTTTATGGGCCATCACCAAAGGCTCTTTTGTAAACAAACTGATTATCCTGCCGTTTGCCTTTATCCTTTCCGCTTTCGCACCTTGGTTAATCGTGCCTATTTTAATGATAGGTGGGATTTACCTGAGTTACGAAGGCGCAGAGAAGATTTACGAGGTGCTGTTCCATAGAGCCTCCAAAAGCCCTATTGAGTCGAAAACTTCAATAGAGGATGACGTTAGGCAGGAATTGGAAACCAAAAAGATTAAATCGGCGATTTTGACCGACTTTATCCTCTCGGTTGAAATCATTATGATTGCGCTGAGCGCGGTTGCAGAGCAGCCTCTTTTATTGCAGATTGCGGCCGTAACCTTCGTTGCCATTCTGGCGACCATCGGTGTTTATGGCATAGTCGCCATACTGGTGCGCCTTGATGATACCGGCTTGAGCCTGGTTGAAAGTGCCAATAAACTCAGCGGTTTGAAAAAAACCGTCATAGAAAAAACGGGTTTAATACTGGTGGCATCACTGCCCAAAATCATTAAAACGCTTTCAGTGGTGGGCACCCTCGCCATGCTGTTAGTGGGGGGCGGTATTTTTGTTCACAATGTAGACGCCATTCATCATGCTATTGAGTTCATGCCGCCACTGCTCGGAGAGTTAATGATTGGTTTTGTGGTGGGGTTGCTTGCCTTAGGTGCTGAGAAATTAGCGCATCCGTTGTTGCATAAAATTAGGAATCGTTAAACGTTTTGGTCGCACTGTTTGAGCATCGTTTATGAGTAAGCTCTAGTAAATCGCTGTTTCAGTAAGCCTACCAGGCCTGGTAGGTTTGATTTTTATTGAGTTTTAATGTGGCGCGTTAAAGCGATTGCAAATCCCTTAATATCTCATTTTGAAGCCCTGCAATTAATGTTATAATTTGCGCTATTTATTTTGACCAGGCCTGGTCTCTTTTTAGACAGGTTTTTGGTTAATTTCACAGAGACCTTTACATGGGTCAGGGACGAGATAGAAATGAGATAAAATTTAGGCTGATTGAGGTAAAAAATGTGGGTAATAGCCAGCTATTGCGTAGTTTTTTAACAAAAAGCAGTCAAGTTTTAGCCATTTATAGCCGTTCATTGACTCGTGCAATGGTCTCTCAGCATATTTATAGGTTTTATTAAGCATGAGCAAAGTCGAAGTGGTCGAACGTCCAGCCAATTTTATTCGTAATATCATCAATGATGATTTGGCGAGTCATAAGCATGAAATGGTGCATACCCGTTTTCCGCCGGAGCCGAATGGTTATCTGCATATCGGTCATGCGAAATCCATCTGTTTAAACTTTGGTTTGGCTGAAGACTACCAAGGCCAATGCAACCTGCGTTTTGATGATACCAACCCGAGTAAAGAAGACATGGAATACGTTGATTCCATCAAGAAAGATGTCGCTTGGTTGGGCTTTGAGTGGGCGGGGGAGATCTGTTATTCGTCTAACTACTTTGATCAGTTCTACGGCTATGCTTGTGAGCTGATTGAAAAAGGCTTGGCGTATGTCTGTTTCTTAAACGCCGAAGAGTCGAGTAAGTTCCGTGGTAGTTTGCGTGAGGCGGGCAAAAACAGTCCTGACCGTGATAGTTCACCTGCTGAGAACCTAGACCTTTTCGCCAAGATGAAAAACGGTGATTTTAAAGAGGGCGAGTGTGTTTTAAGAGCCAAGATTGATATGACCTCTTCGTTCATGTGTCTGCGTGATCCAACCTTGTACCGCGTGCGTTTTGAGACGCATCACCAGACGGGTGACAAGTGGTGTATCTATCCGATGTATGACTTCGCGCACTGTATCTCGGATGCGATTGAAAACATCACCCACTCTTTATGTACTTTAGAGTTCCAAGACAACCGTCGTCTGTATGATTGGGTATTGGATAACTTGAAGGAGTTCAATAAACCAGATCGTCCACATCAGTATGAGTTCTCGCGTTTGAACCTGGAATATACGGTGATGTCGAAACGTAAATTGCATCAATTAGTGGACGATAACTTGGTCTCTGGTTGGGATGACCCACGTATGCCGACCATTTCCGGTTTGCGTCGTCGTGGTTATACGGCGGCTTCATTGCGTGACTTTGCCGAGCGTATTGGTATCTCTAAAGTAGATAGCATGACGGGCATGGATATTTTAGAAGCATCGATTCGCGATGACTTAAACAAGATTGCACCGCGTAGCATGGCGGTTTTAGATCCGATTAAGGTCGTGATTGAAAACTATGAAGGTCAGTGTGAATCTATCCAAGCGCCGATTCATCCGCAGAACGAAGAGATGGGTAAACGGGAGATTTTCTTCGGCCGTGATCTGTATATCGATCGTGCAGATTTTGCAGAAGTCGCGCCGAACGGTAAATACAAGCGTTTGGCGTTAGACAAAGAAGTGCGTCTGCGTAATGCCTATATCGTCAAAGCGGTAAGAGCCGATACCGATGCCGAGGGTAATTTCACGACGATTTACTGTACCTATGACCCTGCGACCTTGGGTAAAAATCCAGAGGATGGCCGTAAGGTCAAGGGCGTGATTCACTTTGTCGAAGCCAGCAAGGCGTTACCAGCCGTTTTCAGAATTTATGATCGTCTATTTAGCGTGGAAAATCCCGTGAAAGCAGAAGATTTTGAATCGGTTTTAAATACCGATTCGTTAGCAGTAAAACAGGGGTTTGTAGAACCAGGCCTGGCCAATTCAGAAGCAGAGAAAGCTTATCAGTTTGAACGTGAAGGCTATTTCTGTCGAGACAACCAATCGGGCGATGTGCAGGTTTATAACCGTACCGTTGCTCTTAGAGATACTTGGGGAACAAAATGATTGAGAGTAAAGCGCAAAGAGTTTGTGGGGTTGAGATCGCCGGTAACGAAGCCATTATTACGATGTTATTGATGGAAGATGATATGTTCTTTTTGCCAGAATGCCGCGTGACACGCATTGCTTGTAAAGATCCGGACAGTGCCAGCGAATTGAAATATTTTCAAAAGACTTTTATGAAGTTGGCGGAAGATTACAAAATTGATCATGTGGTGATTCGTGAACGCCAGAAAAAAGGCAAGTTTGCCGGTGGCGCCAATGGCTTTAAGCTAGAAGCCGTTTTACAAGTTGCATCTGGTTTGGATGTGATTTTAATGAACCCAACGGTTCAAAAAGCAAGTTTAAAGCATTACCCAATGCCAATTACCTTTGCTGAAACCGGCTTGAAGAAGTTCCAAGAGCCATCTTATACGACGGCGTTTTCTTACTTTGCCGGCAAGCACGAGTGGTAATAAGCGCTTTAGTTTGTAAACCATAAATAGAAGGGTGCTTTACAGCGCCTTTTTTTAACCTTATTTAATTGTACATTTTGAACATTGAGAATCTTATGTCTAACACTGACAAAAAACCTTCTAAGCCTTTAGCGGATATCCCATCGAATGACTCTTTTTCGCATTTGGATTTGCCTTTATCGCAACTGAATAACTTAGAGTCTTTAGGCTATACCTGCATGACGCCGATTCAAGCGGCGGCTTTGCCATTGGGTTTAGGCGGTAAAGATTTGATTGCCCAAGCCAAAACGGGGAGTGGTAAAACCGCTGCGTTTGGTATTCCCGCATTGAATAAAGTGGATGTCAGCAACTTTGCCGTTCAAGTATTGGTGATTTCGCCAACGCGTGAATTGAGTAACCAGGTGGCAGACGAATTAAGACGCTTGGCGCGTTTTCAAGCGAACCTTAAGATAGTGACCTTATGTGGTGGTGTGCCAATGCGCCCACAAATCAACTCGTTAGAGCATGGTGCACATGTGGCCGTCGGTACGCCAGGTCGTTTGCGTGATCATATCGAGAAAGGCCACTTAGATTTAAGTCAAGTGCAAACTGTGGTATTGGATGAAGCAGATCGAATGTTGGAGATGGGGTTTGTCAGCGAGATGGTTCACATTTTGGGCTTTACCCCAGAGAGTCGTCAAACCTTACTCTTCTCAGCGACTTTTCCAGAAGATATTGCGGGCTTGAGTCGTCGTTTCCAGAAAAACCCAATGCAGATCGCGGTGGAATCACATCACGATATGGCGACCATTGATCAGCCGTTTTATATTTGTCATCACAAAGAAAAGCTCGAAAGTTTAGTGAAAGTATTATCCTTTAACTCCTTTGAGCACGGTATTATTTTCTGTAATACCAAAAAACTGGTACAAGAGGTCACGGACTACCTTGAAGGGCGTGGGTTTAGCGCTTTGGCGTTACATGGTGATATGGAGCAGCGTGAACGTGAGCAAGTGTTGATTCAGTTCAAGCATCACAGTACGAACCTATTGGTTGCCACAGACGTTGCGGCGCGAGGCTTGGACATAGAAGCTTTGCCAGTGGTGATTAACTATGAACTACCTTATGAGAAAGATACCTATGTGCACCGTATTGGTCGTACAGGACGTGCTGGATTGGAAGGGGTCGCCATCACATTGTTTACTGAAAAAGAGAGCTATAAATTAGCGCGTTTAGGTGAGCATCAAGGGCAGGCATTGTCTTATGAGTCGATTGACTTGATTCCAAGTACACGTAATAAACGTGTGCAGCCTAAGTATGTAACTTTATATATTTCTGGTGGCCGTAAAGATAAGGTACGCCGCGGCGATGTTTTAGGCGCGATTACGCAAGGTGCGGGCATTGATGGTAAGCATATTGGCAAAATCGATGTGGTTGAGCATTCAACCTATGTAGCGATTGAACCTGAGTTTGCGCAAGAAGCGGTCAGTAAAATGAACCAAGGAAAAATTAAAGGCCGTAAGTTTAAGGTAGGTCGTTTAATCTCCTAGGAAATTGTTGACCACGAAGGCTCGAAGAAAAAATAAGAGAGGTAAGGTTTAGAAATAAAAGTTGAGGCCTAAATATAAATATTAGGCCTTATTATAAACGGTGAACTTTACTTCCAAATCTTTTAAAACTTCGTGTCTTCGTGACTTCGTGGTAAATTTCTTAGTCCAGCGTTTTAACCAAATCTAACATCGCTTGGGCGTGTCCATCCGGCGAGACACCATAAATAGTAGCTTCTAAAATCCCGGCTTTATTGATAATAAAAGTCGAACGTACAATGCCCATCTTTTTCTCGCCATTTTTCTCTTTCTCTTGCCATACCCCATAATCGGCACACACTTTCCCAGAGGTATCTGCCAGCAGATCGACCTTTAAACCAAACTTGTCAATAAAGGCCTGATGACTTGCGCATGAATCTTTGCTGACACCTATGACCACGGAATCTGCCGCGGCAAATTCAGAGGCCAAGGTAGTGAACTCATTGGCTTCGATTGTGCAGCCAGGCGTATCATCTTTTGGATAGAAATAGAGTACAACGTTTTTCTGGCCTTTAAATTGACTCAATGAAACCATTTCATTGTTTTGATTTGGACTATTAAATTCGGGTGCTGTTTGATTTTTTTCTAACATGATGAAGTCCTTGCTTAAGAATAATTATGAACGTGTAGTGACATCATAAACAAACTGACGTTAAATTTCTTCCATAAACTGAGTAAGGGAATTTAGTAAAGTAAGCTAAAAGTCCTAGGCTTTGCAAGTAATCACTTATTTAACAGATAATTTAAGCCTTTAGGATCGACCCTTGCGGTAGAATAAAACCTTGTTTTTAGCCCTGTTTAATTGTCATTAATTCCCCGTTCAATCGGTTGTGAGAAATCGTAAATGCTAGCGTTATCAAATCACAAAAAAATAATTCTAATCAGTTTCCTGATGTTTATGGTGGGTCTTATGCTCACGAATTTACGCTTTCAGGTGCGATCTGCTAATAATCTTCAATCGCTTGAAAAATCGTTTCAAGAATATTCTGCCAATGCTCATCTTTCTTTACAGCAAGCGCTGCAGCGGGAATTGGAGCGTTTAAAAAGTCTAGCGATGGTCTTTAAACTCTCGGATGAGGTTTCGCGTGAAGCGTTTGAACAGTATTCCAGAGTATTGTTGGCGACAAAAAATGGCATCTATGCCTTAGAGTGGATTGAGATCGTTGAGGATGAAGATCGTCAAGCCTTCGAAGAGTCGGTACGTTCAACTAATCCTAGGTTTGAGATTAGTGACTTTAAAAATGGCAAGCTGGTCAGGTCTCCAAAAGCCCCCCGTTATGCGGTTGTTAATTACCGCTATCCCACCGAAAAAAACGCGACGGTGTTAGGGTTAGATATTTATTCAACTGAACTTTTAAGTACGGCTTTAGCCCAGGTAGACCACTTGAAAAAAATCGTTGCATCGATGCCTTTTAAATTGGTAGAAGACTCGAACTCTGGGAGTTCAATCCTTTTTTATCATCCTGTTTGTAACTTAAATAAATCCATAAAGGGTTATGTCGGCCTAATTTTGAACATGACTGAATTTCTGACCTTTTTGCGTCATAGTTCAATGTTGGAACCTAGTCTTCACTATAGTTTGCGAAATTTACAATATAGCGAGCAACCTTTTGCCACATCAGGCCCAGATTTTAGTGAAAGTCAGCCATCCAGTATGCGGAGCTTAACGTTTAACCTCAAAACGGCAGATCAAACTTGGGCACTCACCACCCAAGTGGACCTGACCCAGCTTCCTGATCATGAAGAAGATCAATTTAATAGTCGTCAACGGCCGCTTTGGGTTGGCTTGGGGGGGAGTTTACTGCTGGCATTTTTGACTTATTTTATCTTACGATTGAGATTGGAAAAAAATCGAGATAAACAATATCGTATAAATCAGAAAATTCGCTATGAAGAGTTGATAGAACAGAGCTCAGATGCTTTTTTCTTATTGACTTGTGATGGGCATTTTCTCAAGGTCAATTCACAAGCCGCCAACAGTCTAGGGTATTCCAAGAGTGAACTGTTAGGCATGAACCTCGATCAAATTGATGCTGACTTCACGCCCGGTGAACTGCACGATATCTGTGTCGGCGTGACAAATGGTGAGAAACGACTTTTTGAAAGTCACCATCGACGTAAAGATGGTACGATTTTTCCGGTGGAGATCAGTGTCGCTAAATTTATGTTGGGTGATAAAGAAGTCAGCAGTGCTTTTGTGCGCGATTTGACCGATCGAGTCACCAAGAAAGCCTTAAGGTTAGACAATATAGAAATGCAGCAGGCATTAAAGAAGTATACCCATGAGTTAGAAGCGCAGAAGTTGGCCTTTGAGATGGTTTTTGAAAAATCAGACGATGGTGTTTTTATCTGCGAGGGGCGTCATATTATCGACTGTAATGAGGCAACGGTTCGTTTATTTGATTTTGAATCCAAAGCGGCCGTATTGCGTGCGCCTAATAAAGTCTTTGCGCCCAAGTTTCAGCCTGATGGAGAGAGTTCGCATCGTAAGGGCTTTAGAATGCTGCAAATCTGTATGGAGAAAGGCCGCCATCGCTATGAATGGATTAATAAAAGGCTCAATGGTGAAGAGTTTTGGTCTGATGTTGTGCTGACGCGCATCGAATATCTTGGCCGTCAAGTGATTCATATCGCATTCCGCGATATATCAGAAAGAAAGCAGTTGGAAGCTGAAATGTTTGCGGCGAAAGAGGTAGCTTTACAAGCCAATCAGGCAAAAGTTGAATTTCTCGCTAAGATGTCGCATGAAATACGCACACCTTTACATGGTATTTTAAGTTACAGCCAGATGGGAATGACCCGATTTGATAAGGTTGATATTGATAAATTAAAACGTTATTTTACGAATATAGAGACCAGTGCCGAAAAGCTACTACTGCTGTTTAATGATCTGTTTGACGCGTCTAAATTAGAAGCGGGAGTGATGCGTTTTAATTTTGTAAGCCAGGAACTTAGACAGGTGATTCAAAACTGCGTCCGGGAACAAGCGATTATAGCAGGAGAAAAACAGATTGAAGTCGTTATGGTGGGTCATGCACAGATGGCCTATTTTGATGCAGCAAGAATCTCTCAAGTCATGGGTAATTTATTGAGTAATGCAATTCGTCTGACAGCACCCAATAAACGCATCTTAGTTAAAATTGAAGCTTTTGATTCAACACAAGCGCAAGTGACGGTTTCTGATGAAGGGCCGGGGATCTTAGAAAATGAAGTGAGAGATATTTTTAATCAGTTTGTTCAGAGTCGTCAGCAAGAATTGAATATGGGTGGCACGGGTTTGGGTTTAGCAATCAGTCGTGAAATAATTTCAGCGCATCGGAGCCATATTTGGGCCGAAAATAGAATAGCTTTGGGGCATTTACTAGGGGCTGATTTTAAATTTACCTTACCTATCCATAAAGAGGATTGGTTGAATAATAGCGCTGTAGAGTCTAAGGATAATGTATGAACATAGTTGAGTTATCAAGTAGTAAATCTTATGTTTTAGCGATTGATGATGAGTTGATTAATCGCTTAGTATTGGAAGATTTGTTAGAAGATACTTATGAGCTGGCTTTACTGGATAATAGCGAGAGTTGCTTTGCCAGTATTGCCGAACGACGCCCAGAATTGATTTTATTGGATGTGAATATGCCGGGTCTAAATGGATTTGATCTCTGTCGGCAATTGAAGTCAAATCCGAGCACGGCGAATATCCCTATTATTTTTTTAACGGCTAAAATCGCCACGAATGATGAACGCTTAGGCCTGGATCTAGGTGCGGTTGATTACATTACGAAACCCTTCTCTGAAAGTATTTTATTGGCGCGTATGAAAACTCATTTGAGTTTATCTCAGACCCAGAGATTACTTGAAAAAAGCCACGCCAAATTGAAGAGAGAGCGCGATTATATCGAATATATTATCCTATCGATGCGTGATGACTGTCGCTATAAAGCTGATAATCTGTCGACTTTGGTTGCCCCAGTTGAAAAAAGTAGTGGAGATTTGGTGTTGTCGGCGTGCGCTCAAAATGGCCACAGGCATATCTTATTAGGCGATTTTACAGGTCACGGTCTATCTGCCGCGGTTGCAGGGCCCTTAGTCAGTTCACTCTTTTACTCACGAGCAGAGCAGGGTTTTTCTTTAGGTGAGACTGCGGCGATGATCAACCATGAACTGTCTCAAAAGTTACCCTCTGAAATTTTTATGGCGGCGCTTCTAATTGATTGGAATGTAGTATCGAATCAATTAACTGTTTGGAATTGCGGTATGCCGCCCCTGTTGCATTATCGTAATGGCGCTTATCTACAAGACTTTAAGTCTGATGGATTGGCTTTAGGTATTGTCGACTGTTTTTATGGTGGGGGTGAACCAAAAGTGATTGAACTCTGTTCAGGAGATCTGTTTTATGGTTACTCAGATGGTGTGCAGGATGTTGTCACTCAAAATAATGAACGTTTTGGAGATGTTCGAGTTCGAGAATTATTACAGACGATTGTGGAGAAAAAGTTGTCGTTACAACACGTGTTACCTCCGCTGGAAATCTATGCCGGAACCTTAGATTTTGCGGATGATGTGACTTTAATGGAGTTGCAAATCCCCTAAAGAGTCAGCATTTAAAAACCGGACAGTCGTTCTTGTCAAAATACTCGTTATGATGGTTGTTATTTAAACGGTTCATCACCGCTTCACGTGCCAGACCATCGGCAATGGCATTGCCTTTATTGCCATTATGGCCTTTAACCCATTGCCAAACGACTTGGTATTGATGGGTTAATCGCTCTAGTTTTTCCCAGAGAGATTGGTATTTTACCGGGTTACCGGATTTATGTACCCAGTGGTTTTGACGCCACAAGTGGATTTTTTGAGTGAGGCCTTCTATCAAAATACGCGAGTCAGTATAGAGTGTGACTTGGTAGGATGAATGGGTTGACTCGATGTTGTTATGCAGCCTGTCGAGTGCATTGACGGCCGCCTTAAGTTCCATTTCTAAACTGGACGTCTGCTTCTGCCAATCGGAGAGTCGTTCAATCTCTTCATTTTGTTGAAAAATGACCGAACCCCAGCCGCCGACATCCACGTTTTCAAAATAACCGCCGTCGGTATAGATTTCAATGCTTAGCACTTTTGTATCGCTCGACGATTGGCTGAAAGAGTCCTTCATTAAGGCTTCTCTCCAACACGAAGCGGCAGGCTATTATCAATCGAATATTCTTGCATCGAACCATCGTAAAGTTTCAGTTGAGTAAACCCTAGGCTGCTTAGCATATTAATTGTCACCCCCCTTTATTTAAGGAGTAGCAGTTGTAAGTTGCGCAAATATTCTTGCTCGTCCGGCTCCACTTGATCCCGCTGTGCAATCCAAAGAGACTCGCCTAAGCATTCCATCATTGCATGTTCCGTGTCATGGACGTCACGTAGTTTTTCACCGAGTTGCTGATACACGGCTTGAATACCGAGCGGACGGTCCATAGAGACTTGCTCTTGTAGTCCTAAGTGCATGCCCATGTGCAGAAACGGATTGGTTTCACCATCTTCGGGTTTATATTCATTACCCAAGTGCTTTTCATTGTTGAGCATTACATGATATTCAGGATGCAGTTCTATCACGCGAGCAACCATCTGCTCCATGGCATCCATTGGCAGGCTAAAGCGGACCTTCTGCCAAGTATCTACATAAAATTGGCGTAATTTGTCTCTTTCAGATGTATAAAACATAATTCAAGTTCTTTAGATGTTATCAAAAATAAAATGACCTAGACTCACATGGTTTTGTATAGTCGCAGGACTTGCCAGGCCTGGTAGGTTCCGTCTCAAGTGAATCATTATCACATTAGCGGATGACAGAAGGGTATTAAAGACTAAGTGTCTAGCTTGTCTTTGTACTCACATAAATCATAAATACAACAGGCTCCACAACGCGGTTTACGCGCAACACACGTGTAGCGACCATGCAAAATCATTAAATGGTGCGCTGGTATAAGGTATTGCTGAGGAATGTTTTTAAGGAGTTTTTTCTCAACTTCTAAAACGTTTTTACCGGGTGCCAATTTAGTGCGGTTTGAGACTCTAAAGATATGCGTGTCGACCGCCATAGTCGGCTGACCGTAGGCGGTATTTAACACCACATTAGCGGTTTTTCGGCCAACGCCCGGTAGGGCTTCCAACTCTTCTCTGTTATCCGGAACCACTGAGTTATGCAGTTCCACTAACATCTTACAGCTCTTAATGACATTAGCTGCTTTGGTATTAAACAGACCAATGGTTTTGATATAGCTCTTTAACCCCTCCAGACCTAATGCATAGATGGCTGCAGGCGTATTGGCAACTGGAAATAGTTTGTTGGTGGCAATATTGACACTTTTATCGGTGGCTTGCGCCGACAAAATAACGGCAATCAGTAACTCGAATGGTGTGCTGTAATTCAGTTCCGTTTCTGGGTTTGGAATGGCAGCACTTAGGCGCTCAAAGATTTCTAGGCGGTTTTGTTTATTCATAAGCTACTCATCAATAGATTAGAAAGCATTACTTATTGACCTATTTTAATGGGTGAGCTGACTGAGACTTGAATGTCTATGTCTTTCCCCAAAGGGTTTTGTTGTCGAGCGACTTTTTTAGCATCAATATAGTTTTTAAGCCCAATCAATAAGCCTAAACCAATGAAAGCACCAGGCGGTAGAATGGCCAATAAAACACCTTGGTAATTGTCGCTAAAATGCAGTGTCCAATCGCGAGCGCCTTCACCAAACATGAGATAGGCCTGGTCAAACAGCGTGCCGTTACCAATCATTTCACGCAATGCGCCCAATAAAACCAAGATGAATAAAAAACCAATCCCCACAAAGAAGCCATCGATTATGGCTTTATCGACGCTGTTTTTCGAGGCATAGGCTTCAGCACGGCCTAAAATGGCGCAGTTAGTGACAATCAATGGAATGAATATGCCCAAAATACCGTGCAGAGTATGGAAGTAGGCGTTCATTAATAGATCGATCACGGTCACAGCCGTGGCAATAATAGCGATAAAGACCGGAATACGAATTTCATTGGAGACATGGTTACGAATCAGCGAGACCAGAATATTCGACACCAGCAAAACAAACAGAGTGGCCAGGCCTAAACCCAGTCCATTTACTGTGTTGTTGGAGACGGCAAGTAGCGGGCATAATCCCAATAGGGCTACTAGCGCTTGGTTATTGCTCCACAAGCCGTTGTTCATAATCTCTTTGTATTCTTGCCAACGAGATTTTTTATTGGTGTTGTCTGGTAGATCAGTTATAACATCATCACTGGATGTAGTGCTCGATAAATTACTCATATAAACTTTCTCCGTGTTCATTGATGAACATTAGGGCTTTTTTCACCGCACCGACCACCGCTCGTGGCGTAATAGTCGCACCGGTAAATTGATCAAAATCTCCGCCATCTTTTTTCACGGCCCAGCGAGGGTCATTATCCTCTCTAACACTGCGGCCATTGAATTCAAGTATCCACGGGTTTTTATTAAGTTCGATTTTATCGCCCAGGCCGGGTGTTTCCTTATGTTTTAAAACACGCACACCAGAGAGGCGACCATCGGGCAAAACACCGATTAATAGAGTGATATCTCCACTATAACCATTTGGTGCGGTGACGCTGAAAATAAGGCCGGCAGGTTGTTTGTTTTTTCGAGCTCTGTAAAAGGTGATTGGTTTTTCACTGCCTAATAGAGCCAAAGTTTGTGGATTTGAGATTGTCTTAGTATCGATCAGTGGGTCATTGTCATACAGGTCGACTGGTAACACCTGATTGAAGGTATTGAGTAGAGTCTGGTTTTCAGCCAAGGTAATCACTGGCGAAGTGAAGTGGCGGACCGTGAGTAACAGTACAATACTGATCAGAACAAATAGGCTCAATTTATAGGCTGAGCCAAACATGCTTTTGATTAAGGTATTTATGGTTGTTTTCTGAAAAGAGGTCGGCTTATTCATCGGTCATTATCCTAGCGTTTATGACCGAAGACACGCGGTTGCGTATATTGGTCAATTAAAGGCACGGCAATATTCATCAAGATGATCGCAAATGCGATGCCATCCGGAAAGGCACCCCAGCTACGAATCACATAAACCAAGACGCCAATCCCACAGGCATAAATAAAGCGACCTTTGGGCGTTGTACTGGCGGTAACAGGATCAGTAATAATAAAGAAGGCTGCCAGCATGGTTCCGCCCGAAAGTAGGACGAAGTCTATCGGCGGGTAGGTGTTAGGATCTATGACATGAAAGATAAAGCCCATTAGAGCCAAACTGCCTAAAAATCCGACGGGAAACTGCCAGCGAATAGTACGACTATACAGCATCCATAGTCCACCGGTCAGAAACGCCAGATTAACCCATTCCCAGCTACTAAGTCCAAATAGAAAGTGTGAGGGTTTATCCTCTATACTGAGCAGTGGATTAAGCGTTTCTGCTACCGTCACGCCTTGAGAAATTCCGATACGGAGTTCATTCAACGGGGTTGCGCCAGTGATGGCATCCATTGATATGTTAGGGATATGTCCCGTGAAGACTAATTGGACGGCATCCAAAAAACCCATGTAATAGCCACTTATTTCAGAGGGCTCAATCCACTGGGTCATTTGAACCGGGAAAGAGATGAGTAGGAACGCATAGCCGAGCATGGCCGGATTAAATGGATTGTAGCCTAAGCCACCATACAGGTGTTTACCGAAAATCAATGCAAAGGTGCTACCGCTGACAATAACCCACCAAGGTGCTCCGGGTGGAATACAGAAGACCAGGCCGGTGATGGTAATCAAAGCACTCATATCGGTAATGAATGGCATGACCGGGCGGCCTCTGAGTTTAAGCATTGTGTATTCGACCACCAATAAAGTCACCACGGCTAATATCCACTGCACGACAATGCCAAAGCCAAAAAGATAGATATGGGCCAGTAGAGCAGGCAAGGCTGCAATCTGAACCTGGAGCATCAGCTTACGGACATTCTGATTGTTATGTACGTACGGTGAGGATGAGAGTGGCGGTTGGTTCACTTAGTTCGTCTCCTGTTTTTTGGCTTGGCGTTCGCTAGCACTTTTACGGGCGGCTTCGATCGCTTTTTGACGTTTGTCTTGGGTGGCATCATCAACCGCTTTGGTTGGTTCTGCGGCTGCCGCTGTTTGTTCTGTTGCCTCAGCCGTTTCATTAGCTCTGTCATTAGACGCCTGGGTGTTGCTTTCGGTCGCTTGTTTTTTAGCCAAAGCACGTTTTTTAGCGGCCGCCATAGCCGCATTTTTAGCCGCTGTCTTTGGGTTCTTTTCAGTTCCTGCGGCTTCGCTGGCTTTTTGGGCCGCTTCGATGGCTTTTCTACGGGCGGCTGGTATCTTTTCTTGAGCAGGCGCCTCCGCAGAATGAACTCCAGAATCAGAGTCGTCACTGTCAGTCGTAGAAGCGCTCTTCGACTTGGCAAGACGTCGAGCCGCGGCCGCTCGAGCCGCCGCAACTGCGGCACTTGGCTTTTTAGAGGGTGCGACAGCAGATTCAGAGGATTCACCGGCCTGAGCCAACTTATCATCCACTTGCTTTTTAACGGCATCTTTTTTCGCTTGAAGACGAGTTTCGCGTTCTAGTTTTTCACGTTCAATTCGCGCCAATCTAAATTCATGGCGTTGTCTACCGAGTTCAGCCGCTTTGGCCTCTTCTTGCATGACTTTAATCTCGGATTTCGCGTGGCGGTAGTATTGCACTAATGGAATATGGCTTGGACAAACATAACTACAGCAGCCACATTCGATACAGTCAGCAATATTGAGTTTTTCAACCTTCTCAAACTCGTGTGATTGGCTGTACCAATACATTTGCTGCGGCAGTAAGTTCACAGGGCAAGCATCCATACACTCGCCGCAACGAATGCAAGGCATTTGCATTTCGATTGGTTCAGGTGGATTAGCCAAAATACAGTTAGTGGTTTTAATGACCGGCACTTGATTGTCTTGAACTTGGAAGCCCATCATAGGTCCGCCCATCACGAGAGGATAATTTATTTCAGTTTTAGGTTGGGCGGCATTGGCAAGAACGGCAAAAGGGGTGCCCATTAAGGCTTGGATATTAAACGGCGAATTTAAACCTAAACCTGAAACAGTCACCAGTCGTGACGTGACGGGATTACCAAATGTTACTGCGTCATAAATAGCGGCATAGGTGGCAACATTCATCATTAACAGGCCTAGATCTACGGAATGCAATTTGTAAGGGACTTCAATACCCGTCAATTCTTGAATCAATTGTTTTTGACCGCCCATCGGATAAACCGTTTGTACCGTATGAATTTCCACCAGTGTCTCGGCAGCGGCGACCTGCATCGCTTTAATGGCTTCTGGTTTATTTGATTCGATACCACAAAGGAGTTTATCCGCGCCTAATGCTTCGGCAACCATCACGGCACCTTGAATAATTTCGTGCGCTTTGGTCTGCATAAGCAGGTCATCACAGGTGATAAACGGCTCACATTCTGCACCATTAATCATGAGGGTATGAATCTTACCTTTTTCTTTAGGCAACTTGGCGTAGGACGGAAAACCTGCGCCTCCCATGCCGACAATACCCGCATGGAAAAGGATCTCTTTAATGGCATGAGGGGTCGTTGGCGGTTTGCCATTGACTTTTAATACATTGTCTATAGCGATTTCTTTGTGATCCGGTTTGATGACGATTGACATCGCTTTAAGGCCAGAGGCATGCGGCAATGCATAGTCTTCTATGGCTTCGATAAAACCTGAAGTAGGTGCGTGAACGGGCACCACCAACGCTTTATTGGCATCTTTATGCGATTGCGCAATCAGTTGATTCTTTTTAACATAGCTACCCACTTCAACCAACAGTTCTGCTTGCTGCCCCACTTGTTGTTGTAATGGCAGGATTAGACGATCCGGGATAATCTGGGGACGTATCGGTTGGCGCAAAGACAAAGATTTATTATATTTTGGAAAAACGCCGCCATGAAATTTATATAACCAGCGTTTGGCCACCGGATAAACTAAGGCAATTTTTTGGATTAAACGTTGAGTCAGAGAAGTGCTCACTTTTCACTTCCTTGATCTGTTGTGATGGCCGCAATCGCTGCGTCGGCTGGGTCAGGCCATTGCCAGTTGGCCGTGGTGGTTTCGGCGGGACGCATTTCAATGCAGTCCACTGGACAAACCGGTACACACAAATCACAGCCAGTACACTCAGATTGAATGACCGTATGCATTAGCTTTGTAGCTCCCACAATAGCGTCCACAGGGCAGGCTTTGATACATAAAACACAACCAATACAGATATCCTCATCAATAAAAGCGGTTGTTTTTATCTGAGTCTCTGTATCAGGGGCATTCATCTCTTTGGGTTCGCGGCCTGTGATCTCAGAGATCAGAATCATGACTTCAGTGCCACCTGGAACGCACAAGTTAACGTCCGCTTCACCCTTAGAGAGAGCATCTGCATAAGGTTTACAGCCTGGATAACCACATTGAGCGCATTGTGTCTGCGGCAAAACATGATCAATCTGTTCTGAAAGTGGATTCCCTTCTACCTTAAAGCGGACAGCCGCATACCCTAGGAGTAAACCAAATAACAGCGCCAAGCCGATAAAGATAATAAGTGCTTCAATCATAAATTCTACCAGGCCTGCCTATACCAATCCGCCAAAGCCCATAAAGGCCATGGACATGAGTCCTGCGGTAATCAACGCAATCGGCGCACCTTTAAAAGGGCCAGGCACATCGGCGACATCGATACGTTCTCGAATCGAGGCGAAGAGCACCATGACTAAAGTAAATCCAATAGCCGCCCCAAACCCAAATACGGCAGATTCAATAAAATTATTTTTTTCACCTACATTTAATAATGCCACGCCCAGCACAGCGCAGTTTGTGGTGATTAACGGCAAGTAGATACCAAGTACTTGGTAAAGGACTGGGCTGGTTTTACGAATCGCCATCTCAGTAAAGGCAACCACGGCGGCAATCGCCAGAATAAAGGCGATGGTTTGTAGATATTCCAAGCTGAAAGGTTGCAGTAGATAGGTGTAGATGATGTAACTTAAAACCGATGAAAGGGTCAGCACAAAGGTGGTCGCTAACCCCATGCCTAAAGCGGCATCGGTTTTTTTAGACGATCCCATAAAAGGACAAAGTCCTAAGAACTTAACCAATACGAAATTATTGACGAACACGGTGCTTATCAATATTAAAACGTAATCTTGCATAGGTTATTCTCCTTTTATTAAGCGAATTATAAGTTAGCTATAATGGCAGTTGTCAGCGAGTAAAGTTGAATTATTTAACACGCATACCAGGCGTTGCACCATCGTCCGGAGACAAAATGTACAAATCACTGCCACCTGGGCCTGCGGCCAAAACCATTCCTTCTGACATGCCAAAACGCATTTTACGCGCTGCTAAGTTAGCGACCATTACCGTCAACTTACCGATTAACTCTTCTGGCTCGTAGGCCGATTTAATACCTGCAAACACTTGGCGTTGTTCAAAACCGATGTCCAAAGTTAATTTGAGTAACTTCTTCGCTTCAGGCACGGCTTCAGCATGGATGATTTTGGCGATACGTAGATCAATCTTGGCAAAGTCATCGATACTGATCTCCTCGGCAAGTGCATCAAACTCTGGTTTGTCTACAGCTTGCTTTGCTGGTTTGGCTTTCTTATCACCTTTTTTACCATCTGGGGCTATGCTGGCACCGCTAAGTGAAGAGGCAGAAGCATCAACCATTTTCTGGATAGGCTCTATCTCTAAACGTGTCAATAAGGCCTTGAACTTGCTAATCTCATGATTCATCAATGGCGTTTTAATGTCGTTCCAGTGGCCGTTGGCAAGATTTAAAAAGGCATTTGATTTCTCTGCCGTCACGGGCAGTACCGGTGTTAAATAACTCATCAAAACGCGGAACAGATTAAGGCTGATGCTGACACATTCATGTAACTCAGCTTCTTTACCTTCGGTTTTAGCAAGCACCCAAGGGGCCGCCTCAGCAATGTATTCATTAGCCTTATCCGCTAGCGTCATGATTTCACGCATGGCATGGCCATAATCACGTGACTCATACAGACCGGCTATTTCTTCAGACTTATCGATAAAACTTTGATATAAAGCCGTCGTTTCAGCCGTCCATTTATCATTCAGCTTACCATCAAACTTTTTCATGACAAAGCCTGCGCTTCGGCTGGCAATATTGACGACCTTACCGACTAGATCTGAATTGACTCGTTGGGCGAAATCTTCCAAGTTCAAATCGATGTCATCAATACGACTGGTTAATTTGGCGGCATAGTAATAACGCAAATATTCAGGATTGAGATGGTCTAAATACGTTTTAGCCATAATGAAGGTGCCACGAGATTTAGACATCTTTTGGCCATCAACCGTTAAAAAACCATGTGCAAAGACGGCCGTTGGTGTTCTGTAATTGGCGCCTGATAACATGGCTGGCCAGAATAGAGCGTGAAAGTTGATAATGTCTTTGCCAATAAAGTGATAAAGCTCTGTTGTCGAATCTTCTTGCCAATATTCATCAAAATCAAGGCCTGATTTGTCACAGTAAGCCTTAAAGCTCGACATGTAACCAATAGGTGCATCTAACCAAACGTAGAAAAACTTGCCGGTTTCACCAGGGATTTCAAAACCAAAATAGGGCGCATCACGAGAGATATCCCAACCACGCAGACCACTTTCAAGCCACTCATCTAATTTATTGGCGATTTGCTCCTGTAGATGACCTTCACGTGTCCAGGTTTTCAACATCTCTTCGAACTGGCTGAGCTCAAAGAATAGATGGTCGGTGTCTTTTTCAATTGGAGTGGCTCCGGACACAGCCGATTTTGGATCGATTAAATCCGTCGGACTGTAAGTAGCACCACAGACTTCGCAGTTATCGCCGTATTGGTCTGCCGTTTTACATTTTGGGCAGGAGCCTTTGATAAAACGGTCGGGTAAGAACATCTCTTTTTCAGGGTCGTAAAACTGAGAAATGGTTTTGCGTGAAATGTAACCCTTGTCTTTTAAGCGCAGGTAGATGTGTTCTACAAGCTCTTTGTTCTCAATCGAATTAGTGCTGTGGTAATGGTCAAATTCAACATTAAATCCAGCAAAATCTGCTTGGTGTTCTTCAGATGATTTGGCAATCAAAGTTTCTGGCGTAATGCCTTCCGCTTGAGCGCGCAACATGATTGGCGTACCGTGCGCGTCATCAGCACAAACATAAGTACAAGTGTTGCCGCGCATTTTTTGAAAACGCGACCAGATATCAGTTTGGATGTACTCCACCAAATGTCCTAAATGGATAGGGCCGTTGGCATAAGGCAGGGCACTGGTAATCAAAATTTTTCTAGGCGTTGGTGCTATATCTGACATCTGGTTTCCACTTTATTCGTAAGGGGGCTTTTCTTGAGACGCGCTTGTCTATGAAGGCGTTTAAAGCTTAAATTAACCCGTTATTATAGTCGCTTTATACCCAAAATGTGATTCTCTTGGACTTGAAAAAACAAGTCGCTAAATTTGTCTTATTAAGGACAAGTTTTGTGATAATAAACGATTGGAAGGTAGATAAGTCATTTCACGCATTGTGCGATTTATGACTCTTCACTATGATTAATGATTTAAAATGAATGTTTCTCACTATAAGGTAGAGTTATGAGTCTGAATACGGTGGTTAATGGTGATGTCGTCACCCTCTCTATTGACGGAATTTTTGATGTCAGTGTTTATGAGCTGTTTAAAGAAGCTTGTGGTGCACACGCAAACGACACCGCGCAGTTTGTAATTGATATGGATAAAACCACCTATATGGACAGTTCCGCATTAGGTATGTTGCTTTTATTGCGTGAAAAAACTCATGGTGATAAAGATCGCGTGAAGTTGATTAACGTAGGTGAAAGTGTCTTGAGTATTCTAGAGATCGCCCAGTTTCAGCAGTTGTTTAATATTCAAGCGAAATAATAAAGCCACTCTAGTGTTCGTGTGGTCTTGGTTGTCTCTCCTTATTGCCAGACAAAGAGAGATGAGCTCGCTTTTAAGTATCCTGAATCACAATATTAGGAAATAGGTTGGCGTAGTTACGTTTTTGGATACCCACTGTGCTACTGATTTTGTGCGCCATAGTGCGATACTTTTGCGCTATCTCACTGCTTGGCTCTGCGATGACTGTTGGATGACCTTGATCCGACTCTTCTCGAATTCTTTTGTCTAAAGGTAGAGAGCCTAGGAAATCTACAGAATAGTGTTTCGCCATACTCTCCCCTCCATTCTCACCGAAAATAGCCTCTTCATGACCGCAGTTACTACAGATGTGCGTGCTCATATTCTCGATGATGCCAATCACTGGAATCTCAACCTTCTCAAACATTTTGAGACCTTTTTTAGCATCTATCAGTGCAACTTGCTGCGGTGTAGTGACAATCACCGCGCCAGTTACTGGGATTTGTTGCGCTAAGGTTAGTTGAACATCGCCGGTGCCAGGCGGTAAATCAATGACTAGGTAATCCAAATCTTCCCAATTGGTCTCTTTGAGAAGCTGGGTTAGGGTTTGGGTGACGATTGGTCCACGCCAAATCATCGGTGAATCTTCTTCAATGAGTACGCCAATCGACATGACTTGCAAACCGTAAGCGGTCAGCGGCTGCATGCTTTTACCATCTATAGTTTGCGGTTTTTCCTTAAGGTTTAGCATAGTGGGAATGCTTGGGCCATAAATGTCCGCATCTAAAACACCGACTTTGGCACCTTCTTGTTGTAATGCTAAAGCGAGGTTAACAGCGGTGGTGGATTTACCGACGCCGCCTTTTCCTGATGCGATGGCGATAATGTTTTTAATGCCAGGCAGAGGCGCCACTCCTTTTTGAGCATCGTGGCTGACTATGGCGGTTTCAAAAGTTGGGTTGACGGATTCAATGCCTTCAACTTGCCCTAGATGATGTTTCAAGGATTGTTCAATGCTCGGCCATAAGCTTTTGCACGGGTAGGGCATAGAGACGTTAAGAGTTAAATCCCCTTTTTTAAGCTGCAGATCCGAAATCGCTTTAATGGCTAACAAATCTTTTTGGCTGGTAGGGTCAAGACAGGCTTTTAATTGGAGCTCAATCTCTTTTTGCAGCGTTTCAGAAATGCCATTGCCAAATAGCTTATTAAATAATCCCATGTAAATTCCTTTAGGTGGCCGCTACGCAACAGCGCATAGCTTAGTAATGAGCGTATTCTATCAGGTATTTCGAGTAGAAAAAATCCACAAAAAAAAGGGTATTTATAGTGGGTTACTAAGCCTGAAGACAACCAGATACCGTGTTTGATTTTTTAAGTCAAGCACACATCTTATATTCTGGATCAAAAGGTTTGCCGCTGTTTAAAACGGCAAACACAATGTGAATTAGTTTACGCATGACAGCCGCTTTAATCTTTCCGCTTGCCACGCCTCTAGCTCTCAAACCATCTGCAAATTTCTTTAATGGTGTATTGTAGGCCATCGCATTAATTGCTGGCATATACAGGCACTTCCTCAGATTAGCATTTCCCATTTTAGACAATCTTGAGCTATTTACGCTCGTTCCAGATTGCATTATCTGTGGTGTCAGTCCCGCAAAACTAGCTAGATTTTTTGCTTTGTCAAAACGCTTAATATCTTTGATAAATGTCATTAAATCCATGGCTGTTTTTTCTCCAATACTGGTAATGCTTTCAAGAAGTTTCACATTTTGGCAAAGTGCTTTATCTGATTGAATGCATGCTTTAATTTTGGAGAGAACAGTTTCAATGTTTTTTTCAATCTGTTGAATCTGTTTTTCTTGCACCTTCTTTACGTGTGAGTTTAATCCACTTTTGAGTTGGGTTTTCTGTCGAATTAAAAGCTCTTTAAGTTGATACCATTCTTGAAGTTCTTGTATTACGGGCTTATCAGGCGCCCAAGGCGCTAAACTTTCTGTTTCACAAAAACGTGCAATGACCTTGGCATCTTCACTATCCGTTTTAACTCGCTTCAATGCCGACTGAGCATATCTTTTAATTCTTAAAGGATTTACGACTGATACAAAAATAGTTTTTTCGTACAGGAACGTGGCTAATCCCAGATAATATTTACCTGTTGCTTCCATGCAAACACTCGGTTCATTAAACTTAGAAATCCATGTTCTGAATTTTTTATATCCTGCCGCTGTGTTCTTAAAGCTGACGCTTTTTGTATGCTCGCTGGTTGCTGCATCAAAGGTGTCTTTGCTTATATCAATTCCAATATATGTTGCCATGCTAAACCGCCTATTATGTGATAGGATTTAATATCGTTTAGTAGGTTCACACTATGGCTTTACTAACCTTATAAATACAGGCTAGGAGTCGAGTCCTGCCTAAGATACCGTTCAGTTTATAGTGTGTGAGGACAAAGGTCTTAATCTGGTAACGAAGGTCTTACCCTAGGCCTGGTAACAAGATCTCTTTATCCTTTTACTAAGCGTCCCTAATAAATTAGCCACTTCTGGAGAACACTTTCAACATATAAGGCCTGGTTGTTTTTGACCGTGCTTTTAAAAACAAAGCGCTTTTAATGAGTGTTCAACATTAGTGTGGTTGGTCGATTAATTTTTAAATAAAAAATACACAATAAGACGTAAAATAGAAAAATAGTGTAAGTTACAGAATCTAAAAGAGTAAAGGTAAAGTAGATGACTAATGATATCGAAGCCACTGAAGGGCTTTTGCATGCTTATTTATTGGATGGTGAAGGCCGTGGTCGTTATTTGACTTGGTCAGAAGTGGAGAGTTGGAATGCTTCAATGGGACGACTTTGGTTGCATTTTGATTATACAAATGCTGCCGTTCAGGAGTGGGTGAGCAATCAGAGTGGTTTAGAGTCTGTTATTAGCCATGCTTTGTTAACGGAAGAAACTCGACCACGAGTAGCGGCTATTGATGATGGATTGCTGATTGCCTTACGGGGTGTCAATCTAAATCCAGGGTCAGATCCAGAGGATATGGTCTCAATTCGTCTTTGGGCGACTGCCGATAGAGTCATTAGTACCCGTAAACGCGCTTTATTATCTACTCAAGATGTCTTGGCAAAGTTAAAGAGAGGCACAGGCCCTAAAGATAATGCTGACTTGATTGTTCAGCTGACCGACAGTTTGATTTGGCGTATGAGTGATACGGTGGATCTGCTTGAAGATAAGATGGCAGAGTTGGAAGATGGGTCACTCTCTGAAAACAGATCTACTTTGCGCTTTGAGTTAGCCAGCTTGCGGCGCCAAACCATCTCCTTAAGACGTTACCTTTCACCAGAAAGAGAGGCCTTGAATAGATTGCTCATTGAAAAAGTCAGCTGGTTTGATCACGATAATCATATAAGAATGCGTGAAGTGAGTGATCGGCTAATCCGCCATCTGGAAGACATTGATGCGGTAAGAGAGCGTGCTGCCGTCACGCATGAAGAGCTTTTGAGTCGAATTTCTGAGCAATTGAATGAACGGATGTATGTGCTCTCAATCCTTTCGGCGATATTTTTACCACTTGGTTTTTTTACAGGGCTATTAGGGATTAATGTGGGTGGTATACCTGGCGCGGAAAATACCGATGCCTTTATGATTTTTGTCGGGGTTTTAATCGTGATTGTCTTGTTTCAGGTGTGGCTATTTAGACGTAAGAAGTGGTTGTAATCTTAAGTTGTCATTGTAAGATGAAGCGCGCTTTAACTACCTTGGCATAGGTCGACAAGACTGCAAACGGCTTCGTTTAGACTTAAAATATTGATCTATTACCCCTTTAAGGATGCTTTAAAAATGTCGGATTTACCTCTTTTTCAATTTGTTTTGACGCTTGCGATTATGGTCGCTTTTTTGATTGCGAATCGCTTAAATATTCAGATAATTAATAGATTAGGGGCTTATAAAGGTGTGCCTGAATCCCGAGTCATTAATGTTCAAAAGTTTTTTAAAATACTCATGTTTTTGATTGCTCTCATTGGTGCTTTAGCTATTTGGGGGGTGGGTTACCGTGGTGTATTAATTTTTGCATCGTCTATTATAGCGGTGCTAGGGGTTGCTTTATTTGCACAGTGGTCACTCCTATCGAACATTACGGCGGGTGTGATTATTTTCTTCTCTTTTCCGGCGAGGATAGGCGATAAGGTTGAAATCATTGATGGAAGTAATGTGATTATAGGAACCATTATTGAAATCAATGTTTTTCAACTGTTATTGAGAGACGATAAAGGTTTTGATATCTCCTATCCCAATAATCTGGTTTTACAGCGTCCGGTCCGTCGACTATCAGCGACCAGAGCTATTTCAAAAGAGAACAAAACATCTGCTTTAAACTCCCGTTTTAAAGGCCGTAGCTAATATCACCGTTATAAAACACTGTTCAGTCACTTTATCTCTGTCTGGCTTAGTAAAGAGTTCTCAGGTCTTCAGCAGAGTAGAGCAAACCAGGACGGTTCTGATCGACAGGCCGTCAAGATTGTTTTGTTTTGATGTTATAATTCCATTCCTTAATTTTATCCGCTTTAAACAACCCGTATCAAAGATGAACACACTCAAATGAATTCAGCCACTCGACAACCTATTGAACAACTTCCGTCTTATTTAGCGGATCAGATCGCCGCCGGTGAAGTGGTTGAACGGCCAGCCTCGGTGGTAAAAGAGTTATTAGAAAATGCCTTGGATTCCGACGCAACCCAGATCGATATTATGATTGAAGAGGGGGGCGAGAAATCGATTGTGGTGATCGACAACGGTAGCGGAATCCCGAAGCAAGAGTTGTTATTGGCGGTGAGTCGACATGCCACCAGTAAAATCAAAACCGGTGAGGATTTAGCAGCCGTGGCAACACTTGGATTTAGAGGCGAGGCGCTGGCGAGTATTAGTTCGGTTTCTCGATTTGAGATGAGCAGTCGACATGAGTCAGAGAAGGCCGCATGGCAACTTAATTCAGAAGGTGAAGGTCGTTGGAGTGAGCTAAAACCAGCGGCGGGTAAAGTAGGTACACGTACCAGTGTGGTCGATCTGTTTTTCAATACTCCCGCCCGTAAGAAATTTCTGAGAACCGCTCGTGCTGAGTTTATGCAAATCGACCAACTGGTTAAACGCGTGATGTTAAGTCGTCCTGAGATTAGTTTTAAACTCATTCATAATCAGAAAGTCACTCGGCATGTCATTGCGGTGACCGATGAGTTGAGCCTCAAAAAAAGGTTGTCGCAATTGATGGGCGCACCTTTTGTGCAACAGTCATTAGAGATTAGCTTTGAGGCGCAAGATATTAAAATATCGGGTTGGGTCGGTCAGCCGACCTTTAATCGTAGCCAGGCTGATATGCAGTACCTATTTGTAAACGGCAGAATCGTTCGTGATCGCTTGCTCTCTTATGCGGTCAAACAGGCCTATGCAGATGTGCTTTACAACGGCCGACATCCCGCTTACCTATTGTTTTTAGAGATTCCGCATGAGCTGGTGGATGTCAATGTGCATCCGTCAAAATATGAAGTGCGTTTTGCCAATGGTCGTTGGGTATATGATTTTTTACGCCGTTCAATACGTGAGTCAGTGGCGCGCCCGATTGCGGCTGAAACGGGCAGTGGTGTTCAACTAGATTCGACAATGAGCCCACCTCAGGTGGGTCGTACTGGACAAAATCGTTTTGGTGCTGGTCGTTCACAAATAGATGCACAAACCGCCATGGCTTTTCAACAGCCTTATAATACTAGTCAGAATCCAAGCCAGGAGACACTGCAAAGCGCACAATATCAGGCGGTCTTATCGGGTGGTAATAGTTTTAACCGTAATCTACAGGATATTATTAATCAACGTCGTCAACCGACCAGGCCTGGTGAGATTAATGAGGCTTCATCCGAGTATGAAAACAATCAAGGTATGCCCAGACTCGGTTTTGCCAAGGCACAAATTCACGGAGTTTATATTCTCTCTGAGAATCAGCACGGTCTGGTTTTGGTTGATATGCACGCCGCGCATGAACGAGTGGTGTATGAACGTTTCAAAAAACAGTGGGCCACGGACCGTTTGGTTAGTCAGCCATTATTGGTGCCGATTGCAATGGCAATGGATGAATCTCAAGTTGAGGTGTGGCAGACCAATGAAGCTGGCTTCAGTAAATTGGGCTTTGAGATTGAACTATTAGGTCCAGAGCAATTAAAGATAACCGCTGTGCCGGCTCTATTGGTTAAAAGTGATGTGGTCGGTTTATTGAACGATATGATTGCCGACTTAGCCATCGCGGGACAAACTCAACAAGTGGAAGAGCGCGTTAATGAGATGTTGTCGACTATGGCTTGTCATGGTTCGGTCAGAGCAAACCGCCAATTAACGATTCCTGAAATGAATGCGCTGTTAAGAGAGATGGAAGTGACTGAGCGTTCAGACCAGTGTAATCATGGTCGACCGACTTGGGTGCAGATGTCGATGAATCAGTTAGACAGTCTATTTATGCGTGGGCAATAAAATGCACAAGCTTTTAAAGTTCGCTTAAACGAGTACAAAGTTAATAAAGATGATCGAATTAGTCGAAAAATTAATCGCAAACAAACAGTGCCTGGCGTTGATGGGGCCTACCGCCTCAGGTAAAAGTCAGCTATCTATGGATTTGGCCAAGGTCTTACCTATAGAGATTATCAGTGTCGATTCGGCATTGATCTATCGTCAGATGGATATTGGTACCGCTAAACCAAGTGCCGAAGAGATGCTCTCTGTGCGACATCACCTGATTAATACTCATGATCCTGCCCAAGCTTATTCAGCTTCCGAATTTGTTGAAGATGTACATCAATTGGTCGAGGCTATTTTTGCTCGGGGGCGTTTGCCTGTATTAGTCGGCGGTACAATGATGTACTACAACACGTTACAGCAGGGTATGAATGATTTGCCACCGGCGGATGAAACTGTTCGGGCGGCTTTACAAGCTGTTTGGCAAGAGCATCCCGAAAGCCTGCATGAGCGATTGACAGAGATCGATCCTGTGTCAGCGTTACGCATTCACCCTAATGATCCTCAGCGAGTAATTCGCGCCTTGGAAGTTTATGAAGTTTCTGGCAAAACTTTAACGGAGCTGCGTGCAGAACCTAAGCCTCGTTTGACCGCGTTTAAATTGATTAAAGTGGCTCTAATTCCAGAAGATCGGGCCAGATTACATAAGCAAATTGGTAAGCGTTTTGACCTTATGTTGCAGTCCGGTTTTTTACAAGAAGTGAAAGCGCTTTACGAGAGGGGTGATCTAAATGGCGATATGACCTCAATGCGTTCTGTCGGATATCGCCAGGCCTGGTTGTTTTTAGAGGGTGAATACGATTATGAAACTTTCGTCTATAAGGGGTTAGTCGCAACCCGCCAATTGGCAAAAAGACAGTTAACTTGGCTCAGGAAAGAAACGGATTTAACCGTGATAGACCCTTATAAAACCACACCGAAAGAGCGCTTGGATCAGCTATTGGCTTTATTGAACCAGGTCTAACAGCACGGCTATTTTTAAATAAAATGGCTTGATAAAAAGAATTGAAGTCGCTATGGTATGCTGTTCGCTAGATTCGACGCTGAGTAAAGTTATAATGGCTTAGGGCGTTAACTTTAAATAATAATAAAAATGACAAGAATAAGAATAATAAAAAGGAATCATTATGGACACCAATAAGCCGAATAAAGCCCTTCCAATTCAAGACCCATATTTAAACGCACTGCGTAAAGAGCGCATCAGTGTTTCTGTTTACCTAGTTAATGGCGTAAAGTTACAGGGTAAAGTCGATTCATTTGATCAGTTTGTCATTTTGTTAAGAAGCACTGTGACCCAGATGGTTTATAAGCATGCCATTTCTACGATTGTGCCGATGCGCGATCCTAAACCTTATGAGTCTTCAGCTGAAGATCGCGAGAACTCTGAAGCAGATTAGTAAATTAGTCTGACGGATAAAGAGTCTGAAAATATTTTCTCGGTCGTCTAGACGGTGATGGGCGGTCGATTTCGCCCCGGTTTTGCTCGACTTTAAATCGACTTTATGTCTATTTAAGGTACTATATAACTCCCTGAGTTAAGTTCTAAAGGAGAAAACGCTTATATGGAATTATTTGATCGTCTTGAACGACGTGAACTAGAACGGGCCGTGCTGGTCCATGTTGATTTCTACAATGAATCAGATCGCGAAGACATTGATGAGTTTTATGAATTGGTCGATTCCGCTGGTGCCGAAGCTTGTACACTCCTAACCACTAAACGCCAAAGACCCGACCCAAAATATTTTGTGGGTAAAGGTAAAGCAGAAGAAATTCAAGCGGCCGTCGAACTTTATGAAGCGGATGTGGTTATTTTCAATCACGCCCTAACGCCTGCCCAGGAACGTAACCTATCAACCCTGTGTGATTGCCAGGTGTTAGATCGTGTTGGTCTTATTCTCGATATATTTGCGCAACGCGCACGTTCCCATGAAGGTAAACTTCAGGTTGAATTAGCACAAATGAAGCGTATGTCTACCCGATTAGTTAAAGGTTGGACGCATCTCGATAGACAGGCCGGTATTGGTGCTCGTGGTCCAGGTGAAACCCAGCTAGAATCGGATAGACGCCTGGTTCAGGTGCGGATTAAATCTTTAGAAGCTAAAATTGAGAAGGTGCGTAAGCAGCGTAGTCTTGGTCAGCGGGCGCGTAAACGTTCAGAAATTCCAATTATTACCATTATTGGTTATACCAACTCCGGAAAGTCGACACTATTTAATCAAATGACCTCTGCCAATGTCTATGCAGAAGATCGTCTGTTTGCAACCTTAGATTCTACTTTACGCCGCGTCCATCTTCCGGGTGCAGGTAAGGTTATTTTTGCAGATACCGTCGGCTTTATTCGTCATATACCACATGATTTAGTGACGGCGTTTCGCTCAACTCTAGAAGAGACACGTGAAGCAGATCTATTAGTCCATTTGGTGGATGCTTCTGATCCGCATAGAGATGAAAAAATTAGAGATGTACATACTGTTATAACGGAAGTAGGGGCGGAATCTGTCCCCCAGTTATTGGTCTTTAATAAAATTGATAGACTAGAGCCAGCAATTTTGCCTAAGATTGACCGCGATGAGACGGGCGTGCCACAACGAGTCTGGGTTTCTGCGAAAGAAGGCGCCGGGATTGATCTCTTGCTCGAAGCCGTTGCCTCATTCTTTAAGGGATCGTTTTTAACGGTCTCATTAGTTCTTAAAGTTGATGCCGGTAAAAAGAGAGCAGATCTTTATTCGCTAGGGACTATCTTAGAGGAAGGTTTTGATGAAGAGGGTAACAGTCTGTTTAAAATGTCATTAACTCACCAAGAGTGGAATGCGATACAGAAATGGCCGGAACTATTAAAGGCAGAAGTCTTAAATTAGGATTTTTACTCGATGAGTAATAGGACTGATTCATAGAACTATATTGTCTATAAGTTATTTTAATGGGTGACTTTTAGAGTTAACCTAATTAGAATGATTACATTGTATCTGCAAAAAAATGATTCAAAAATCAGGTTTATGATTAGAATCTAATCAGCAGGTAAGTTTTTTAATAAAGCGTAAAACAAAATTAATTTTATTTTATTTTTTTTGTTAAGCATGGAGATGTTTGAATGGCTTGGAATGAACCAGGTAAGTCCGGACAAGATCCTTGGGGTAACCAAGGAAACAATAGCGGAGGCGGTGATCAAAAACCACCTAAAAAACAGAATGACGACATTGATGTGTTGTTGAAAAAAGCCCAAAGCATCTTCGGTGGTGCGGGTAAAAAATTCGGCAATAATAATGGCGGCGGTATCGGCGGTATCGGCGGCTCTCTCATCGTTGGTGTTGTTGGGGTTGTGTGGTTACTTTCTGGTATCTACATTGTTGATCCTGCAGAGCGTGGTGTTGTCACGCAGTTCGGTGCTTATGTTGAAGAAACCAAATCAGGTCCTCATTGGCACATTCCATATCCGATTGAATCGGTACGCATCGTCAACGTCGACCAAATCAGAACAGCTGAAATCGGTTACCGCTCTGACAATAACCGAAATGGTAGCGTTCCAACTGAATCGTTGATGCTGACAAAAGATGAGAATATTGTTGATCTGAAAATTGCAGTTCAATATCAAGTTGCAAGTGCGCATCAATATTTGTTTGATGTCTCAGATCCAGATCTGACATTACGCGCTGTGATAGAAAGTACCCTACGTGAAGTTGTCGGTCAAAACACAATGGATTTCGTCTTAACAGAAGGCCGTAATGAAGTTGTTTCTCGTGTACAAAGCTTAACGCAAGAACTTTTATCGTCCTATAAAACAGGTTTGATTGTCACGAGTGTTAACTTACAGGACGCTCAACCACCTGAGCAAGTACAGCCCGCATTTGCGGATGTTGTTAAGGCGCGTGAAGATAGAGAGCGAGTTATCAATGAAGCGCAAACCTATTCAAACGAAATCTTGCCTAGATCTCGTGGTCTTGCGGCTCGTGAACTCGAAGAAGCCAGTGCGTATCACGATCGTGTGATTGCTGAAGCAACGGGTGAAGCGTCACGTTTTACCAGTATTGTAAAAGAGTACAAAAAGGCACCTGAAGTAACGCGTAATCGTCTTTATATTGACGCCGTTTCTGAAGTGTTAAGTAATACCAGTAAGGTTTTTGTCGGTTCTGATAGCAGTAATAACCTGTTATATCTTCCTTTAGATAAAATGGTAAGCCAAGGTTCATCTGTACCAGCTCAAGCTAATCAGCAGATGGCACCAGCAGCAACTACTTCAAACAAGACTAATCAAAAAAGTAATACGAATAATTCAGGTCAAAAAACCAATATTCGTGATTACTTAAAAAATAGGGAGCTACGTTAATGAAAGCGGTCTTTTCAATATTAATAGCTGCAATTTTATTTGTAGCCAGTAGTTCAGTTTATATTGTCAACCAGTGGGAAACCGGCGTTGTGCTTCGATTAGGTGAAATCGTTGAAGCGGATGTTGAACCTGGCTTGCACTTTAAAACTCCTTTTATCAATAACGTACGCAAGTTTGATTCACGTCTACAGACGTTGGATGCTGCACCTGAACGTTATTTAACCAGTGAAAAGAAAAACTTAATCGTTGATTCATTTGTCAAATGGCGAATCAAAGATGTCGAAAAGTTCTATACCACCATGAATGGTGACCCCCGTCTGGCGGGTATGAAGCTAGGACAGATTGTTAAAGATGGTTTACGTGCAGAATTTGGTAGTCGTTCTGTCAAAGAGGTTATCTCTGGTGAACGTGTCGAGATGGCACAAAAGATTAAAGCTACGACAGAAAGTGCTGCAAGTTCATTTGGTATTGAGGTTGAAGATATTCGTATTAAACGAATTGATTTAGCAAAAGATATCAGTGAGTCGGTTTATCGTCGAATGGAAGCGGAACGTCATCGTGTTGCTAAGGATTTAAGATCGAAAGGGTCTGAGTCTGCGGAAAAGATTAAAGCCGATGCGGATCGCCAAAGAGTCGTTATTTTAGCGGATGCTTATAGTGAAGCAGAAATGTTACGTGGTAAAGGTGATGCGACCTCCGCAGAGATTTATGCAAAAGCTTATAATCTTGATGCAGAGTTCTACGCTTTTTACCATAGCATTAACGCTTACAAAAACTCGTTTAACGATAAATCAGATATCATGCTAGTTGATCCTAAGTCTGATTTCTTCAAGTACTTTAATCAGTCAACGAAGTAAAATAATTCAATAAAAGGAAGGTGGGGAAACCCACCTTTTTTGTGGAACTATGTTCGAAACAGCTTTAATTTCAGCCCTCGCTTTGGTCTTTATCATTGAAGGTTTATTGCCTTTTATGTTTCCAAGGTTTTGGAAAAAGGTGATGTCAGAGGCCACTTTATTAACCGAAAAGCAGTTACGGTTAATGGGTTTGGTCTCAATTTCTCTTGGCCTGGCTGTGTTAATTTTTTTTACCGCATAGTACCTTTTCAGCGTATTTGTAGAGTGTCCGAGAAAAAGGTTCTCGGATATTTTAGATTACAGATACGAACGATTGAACTATATAAGATGATTGGTTTAACGATGAGTCATCTTATATAGTTCATTAAAATTTAAGTGATTAGAAAGAAGTTTTAAAATGCAGCAATCAACTTGGTTTACACCTGAAGGTTTAGAAGATCTTCTTCCGGCGCAAGCCCTCAAATTAGAATATTATCGACGTCAGTTAATCGATGGCTTTCATCTTTCTGGCTATGACTTAGTGTTACCACCACTTGCAGAATTCACGGATTCACTGTTGACTGGAACGGCACGCCATATGGCGGTTGATACTTGTCGTTTTACCGATCAGGAAAGCGGGAGAATGATGGGCGTTCGTGCAGACATGACGCCTCAGGTGGCACGTATTGTCAGTAACCGTTTAAAAGCGTCAGATACTGTTTCGCGTTTATGTTATTCCGGTGAAGTTCTTAAGACCCGCAATAATAAAGCGAAAGGTTCACGTAGTCCAATTCAAGTCGGCGCTGAACTCTTCGGCCATTCGGGTGTTGAAAGCGATATCGAAATCATCGAGCTGATGCTAGAAAGCATGCAGCTTATGAACCTGAATGACATAAAGTTAAGTTTGGGTCATGTCGGCATTGTCGATGAGTTAATCTCTTTAGCGGGATTAGATGAAAATAAAGCCATCGAATTGATCAGTATCTTAGAGCGCAAAGCAATTCCTGAGTATGAAATTTTTATTGCCAATACTCCGGTACCAAGCAATGTGAATGAGGCTTTTAAAGCTTTACTGACCTATTGTGGTGATGCTGAAACGGTCATAACCGTAGCTCAAACACAACTGGCTCCTTTGTCATCTGTTTTAAGTGATGCCATAACCAGACTAGCGACTGTAATCGATCATTTGAAAACCACTCATTCTGTAGCCATTCATTTGGATTTAGCGGATATTCGAGGATACCAATACCATACAGGTGTTATTTTCGGCTGTTACGCGGCGGGTGGCCAGCTTCTACCAATCGCAAAAGGTGGTCGTTATGATAATATCGGTTCTGATTTTGGATTGGCATTACCAGCAACGGGATTCAGTCTGGACTTGCGAGAGGCCTTAGATTTATTAACCCCCGTCAGTAGCTTAGAAAAAGAGACTGTTTATGCTCCTTATCAAGCTGATAAGGCACTCCAAAACAAAATTACAGAATTGAAAGCTCAAGGCGTTAAAGTCATTAAATCTTATGACTTAACCGAGTTGCAAGATGGTGACCAGTGGTTGTCTAATGCCTCAAGTAAATGGACCGTTGAGTGCGTTTAAAACGCTTAACTCTTGTTATATAGAATTCATTAAAATTTTAAGAAGTGGTTAATAAGTAGCTTTATGACAAAACGAAATATTGTAGTTGTCGGCACCCAATGGGGTGACGAAGGTAAAGGTAAAATTGTGGATCTGTTGACAGACAGAGTCGCAGCAGTTGTCCGCTTTCAAGGCGGACACAACGCAGGTCATACTTTGGTCATTGACGGCGAAAAAACGGTTTTGCATCTGATTCCTTCAGGAATCTTGCGTGAAGACGTTGAATGTTTCATCGGTAATGGGGTTGTTTTAGCACCTGATGCGCTTGAAAAAGAGATGAATCAACTTGAAGCCACAGGGCTAAAGGTTCAGCAACGTCTTAAGATCAGTGATGCTTGTCCCTTAATATTAGATTATCACGTTGCATTAGATGTGGCTCGTGAATTGGCGCGTGGCAAGAAAGCCATTGGTACTACTGGTCGTGGTATTGGACCAGCTTATGAAGATAAGGTGGCGCGTCGCGGTTTACGTGCCGGCGACTTTAAAAACATGGTTCAGTTCAAGGCAAAGCTGGCTGAAACTTTGGCTTACCACAATTACATGATTGAGCATTACTACAAAGCTGAGCCAGTCTCTTTTGATCTGCTTTGGGAAAAATGTGAACGCTATAGTAAGATGATTGTGCCAATGTTGGCCGATATTCCTACTCTGATAGCCGATTACAATGCCGAAGGCAAAAACATCATGTTTGAAGGGGCTCAAGGTACATTGCTCGATATCGATCACGGTACCTATCCTTATGTAACTTCTTCAAATACCACGGCTGGCGGGGCATCAGGTGGTGCGGGTATTGGTCCAAATCAACTCGATTACATTCTTGGAATCACTAAAGCTTACGCGACGCGTGTCGGTTCAGGTCCATTTCCTACAGAGTTAGATTATAACTGTGATACGGATATCGGCGACCCTATCGGTAAACAACTGGGAAATCGTGGCCATGAATTTGGTGCGACGACTGGACGTCAACGTCGTTGTGGTTGGTTTGATGCGGTGGCGTTACGACGTTCAGCACAAATCAATGGCTTGAGTGGTATGTGTCTGACTAAGTTAGATGTTATGGATGAGTTAAAAGAGATTAAAATTTGTGTCTCCTATACTCAAAATGGCCAGATCATCATGCTACCACCCGCTAGTGCGGACGAGTATGAGCTATGTACGCCTAACTATGTCACCATGCCTGGTTGGAACACCTCAACGGTTGGTACGGATTCTTTTGATGCCTTGCCAATCGAAGCAATAGAGTATATTCGTTTCTTAGAAAAAGAAGTGGGTGTGCCGGTTTCAATTTTATCAACGGGGCCAGATCGTTCTGAAACCTTAGTGATAACGGATCCATTTGTTTAGAAAGCGGGTTTCGAAAGCCGTTTGATTGAACTGAAAAACCGAGTGTTAAAGCTCGGTTTTTTTATCTCTGAAATTCATCTACTCACCACTCAAAAAATATAAGTTATCAACCAAATTGATCTCAATGAGATACTCTGTAAAAGCAGTCTCAAACGTCGCCATTTGTTGCGAATTCCCATAAATATATTTACCCAGTGGTGACGAAAACAAATAAAGCGCTTGAATTGGATGAAATAGGTGAAAGAAGGCGCTGACATTGGTATCATAGGCTCTATTTTATAGTTAACGAGAACAAAGGATTCATCATGTTGCAAAGTATTCGTAGTCACGCTCAGGGGTGGGTTGCTTGGGTGATTGTCGGATTGATTATCTTAACCTTCGCGTTATTTGGTATTGATCAATACGCGCGTGGCGACAAAGCTGTTGTCGTGGCCGAAGTGAATGGCGAAAATGTTACAGGGAATGCTTTTATGACCCTGTACAGTCGCCAAAAATCACGTCTTCAAGATCAGTTTGGCGAGATGTATGACCAAGTTGTCAACGACCAGGAGTTACGTGGACAGGTCATGGATTCCTTAGTTGAGTCAGAAGTGATGCGCCAATGGGCAAATGACAATGGCATGAGAATCGGTGATCAACAATTGGCCACTGCTATCCATTCGGCCACTGTCTTTCAGCAAGATGGACAGTTTTCAGAAAAGATTTATGAAGAAGTCTTACTGCGTAATGGTTTAAATGTTGCGCGCTTTGAATATGAACAACGTCAATTTATTTTAGAAAACCAGTTCCGTTCATTGATTAGTAGTTCTAGTTTTGCGACGGATTATGAAGTGAACCAACTTGCCGACTTACAAGGGCAAGAGCGTGAAGTTAGCTATTTACGTATTGATCAACGTCCATTCTTGAAAACAGTTCAAGTCACAGATGAGCAGGTCAATGCTGTATATCAAGCCAATTTGACTGACTATGTTGAGCCTGAAAAAGTATCAGTGGATTACATCGATTTGTCTCAGGCAGAAATTGCGAAAGGTATCCCGGTTAATGATGAAATCATTGCCGCATATTATGAAGCAAATAAGTCACAGTTTACTTTGCCTGAGAAACGTCATGCAAAACATATTCTGATCTCTTTAGAAGCCGACACCGAAAAAGCCGAAGACGCAGCACAGCTTATTTTGACTGAAGTACAGGCTAAGATTGCAGCGGGTGAATCATTTGAAGAATTAGCTAAAATCTATTCTAAAGATCCTGGTTCAGCAACTTCGGGTGGCGATTTAGGGACATTTTCGCAAGGCATGATGGTGCCTGAGTTTGATCAAGCGGTTTTCTCAATGGAAGTCGGGAAAGTCAGTGAGCCGATTAAAACCGAATTTGGTTATCATTTGATTAAGTTGGTAGACATTACGGCTAAAAAAGCTCAACCACTTGAGGCTGTTAAAGCGGAAGTGACTCAACAATATAAGCTGCGAGAAGCAGAACGTCAGTATTTTGATTTGCTAGAGCAACTTAATACCATTGTTTATGAGCAAACAGATAGTTTGGAGCCGGCTGCAGATGCGATTGGTTTGAAGGTTCAGACCTCGAAAATGTTCAGTCGTTCTGTTGGCCCTGGAGAGATTTTATCGAATCCTAAAGTACAACTAGCGGCCTTCTCTGAAGAGCTTTTAACAGAGCATTTAAACAGTTCAGCGATTGAATTGTCTGCTACACGTTCGGTAGCGCTTCGAGTTAATCAGCATCAAGAACCACGTCAGAAAGCTTTGAGTGAAGTGTCAGCGGGCATTAAAGAACGGTTAGTACGTGAAGCGGCGATTAAGCAAGCCGAAGCTTTAGGTCAAGCTCTGATGGCTAAGGTACAAGCTGGTGAGAATCCAGAGTCACTGATGCAAGATGGCGTAGAGTGGAACACATCGGATTGGATCGGACGTGATTCAAGGTCGTTACTTCCACAAATGGTGACAGAAGCCTTCAAAGTGGCTAAGCCAGAGACAGGTAAAGAGTCTTGGGGTTCATTCCAATTGACGACCGGTGATACTATATTGCTTCGTGTTTCAGCTGTACGTGTTACTCCGTTAGATGATGAGCAGAAAGCACCGCTTAGAGCCGCTTTCAGTGAGTTGTTTGCAAATGCTCAAAATGAAGCGCATTTGAAATCTTTGGTTGATAAGGCTGAAGTGATTAAAAAACCGTTATATGAAACGATTAAGTAAGTTGCTTTAACCCATTTTTAGGATGTCTGCTTTAGCGGCTTCCTAAAATTGTTCGTTAAACGGTTCGTTTTAAGACAATAAAAAACCCGATTGACCAGGCCTGGTCAATCGGGTTTTTTATTGTCTTAATTTATGTCTTAAAGAATGATAAGGGCTATAAACCTGTTCTTTAGCTGTTATCGAAACAGCTAATGTTTACGAACAGCTCAACTCAGTCTTTTTTAAAGAGACTAATAGGTTCATTATTTTTGCGATCAGTTGTACCGTCGCTGTCATCGCTATCGTTGTTTTTTTGTTGCAGGGCTAAGGCACCATGTAAATACTTTTTACGCGACCAAATAAGTCCCCAGCGAGAACCACCCACTTGACTCCATAGCAGAGCACTACGTATTCCTGCCAGGAGCAGAGCGCGGATTTTATTAGCGATTCTGGGGTTTTGTAAATGCCCATGTTGGCCATTGACCATGACTTTAGGACGAACCGGGCTAACATTTTCAGAGTAGGCGCGGGCAATCGAGGCGATGACATTATCATGCTCTTCACCAAAATGGGCTTGCTGGCCTTCAGCCATTTCAAGAATCTTGGAGATCTTCTGCAAAGGTTCGCCCTGTTCCAAAAGCTTCTTTTGTAAAATAATTAGGCTTAACGCATAACGTGTAACTTCAACGTTACGCGCTTCCATCGCTTGTTCTGAAGTCATCTGTCTCAACAGAGTCTTAACGCCCACTTGAATATTGGTTATATCACCACCGTAGACCTCCAATGTATTACTTGGATTGGTACAAAACAGCGACTGTATACAAGTGTGATAAGCCGTCTCGTCAGCTTTACCTGTCGTAGCCAGATCATAAATCAGCTGCGATGCTTGGTAAATACCAATGAGTGCTAGGGTGCGATCTTGTTGAGTATATTCCGACATGCTATCTAAGCGCCTTTGGTTGGTGAAATTTCAGGTTTCAATTATGTTTTGTGTCATTGTAGATTATTGACGTTCTTCAAGCGTGTGTAGACGTTGGTCAATAATACCACCGCCTAAACAGTCATCGTCTTGATAAAACACGACCGATTGTCCAGGTGCGACAGCCCATTGTGGTTCATCAAACTGCACCACAATTTTGCCATCTTTGTTCTCGATAATCTGGCAAGGTTGTTCTGCCTGACGATAGCGAATTTTGGCTTTAAGAGGCGTGTTCAAAGCAGGGCATTCTCCTGATACCCAATCCAAAGTATCTGCAATCAAAAGCGGATGGAGTAATAAAGAGTTCTGACTGCCTTGTACGGCCACTAATTGGTTCGTTGTTAAGTTTTTGTCTGCAGCATACCAAGGATTATTCCCTTGGCCATGACCGCCACCCACACCCAAGCCTTTACGTTGTCCTAAGGTGTGATACATCAAACCATCATGTTTGCCAATCACATTGCCCTGGTCATCAATAATATCGCCAGGTTGTGCCGGTAGGAACTTTTGCAAAAAGTCTTTAAATTTACGCTCACCGATAAAGCAAATTCCGGTACTGTCTTTTTTGTCAAAAGTCACCAGGCCTGCCTCTTCGGCCATTTGGCGAACCAAAGGCTTCTCTAACTCGCCAACCGGGAACAGAGATTTCTGCAACTGATGTTGCTGTAGGGTGTATAAAAAGTAACTCTGGTCCTTGTTCTCATCCAAACCCTTAAGAAGATGGCAGGAGCCATCATCATCACGACCAATACGCGCATAATGTCCCGTGGCGATATAGTCTGCGCCCAGCTCCATGGCATGTTGTAAAAAGGCCTTAAACTTCACCTCTTTATTACACAAAATATCCGGGTTAGGGGTTCTACCGGTTTTGTATTCCGCTAGGAAATGCTTAAAAACATTATCCCAATATTCGCCAGAGAAGTTCTCAATGTGTACCGGGATATCCAGCTTTTCAGCCACCATCATGGCATCTTTTAAATCTTCGGCGGCTGGGCAATAATCATCGGTATCATCGCCTTCCCAGTTTTTCATAAACAGGCCTTCCACATCGTAACCTTGCTGTTTTAGCAGCAGGGCCGCAACCGAAGAATCTACGCCGCCTGAAAGGCCGACAATGACTTTAATTTTTGAGTTATCGATGGTGTCCATAATGGAAAAGTGCCTGAATTTAAGAGTTATATTGGAATTTGATTATTTTAACAGAGGCTTTAAAGCCAGCCTCTAATAATCTCGTTCTGGTATTGGGTTTATGGCTAGAATTTAAAACAATTCTAAACAATTAATAGGGATGAATAGTGTCGTTTTCAAGTCGTGTTTACTGGTTCTTTAATAACTCAGATTCACCCGGTTGCAGATTGCCCAGTTTCCACTGGCCAATACGCGCACGAATCAAACGTAAGGTTGGAAAGCCCACCGCAGCCGTCATACGACGTACCTGTCGGTTCTTACCTTCGGTAATGATCAACTCAACCCAGCTGGTTGGAATGTTTTGGCGTTGACGTATCGGCGGATTTCTCTCCCAAAGTCGCATCGGCTGAGAGATTTTCTTGCACTGAGCAGGCCGGGTCATGCCATCTTTGAGTTTGACTCCGGTTTGCAGTTGTTTAATCGCCTCCTTAGTGATATCGCCTTCGACTTGCGCCCAATAGGTTTTTGGCATCTTGTGTTCAGGATCGGCAATTTTATTTTGTAACTTACCGTCATTGGTCAGCAGTAGCAGGCCTTCGCTGTCGCGATCCAATCGTCCGGCGGCATAAAATCCTTTGTGATCGATATAGCTCGCAAGGGTCTCACGATCTCCCGCTTGCTCGCTTTCATCGGTAAATTGGCAAAGCACATTAAAAGGCTTATTGAATAAAATTAAATCGCTCATAAATTTGTGGCCTGCTGAAAGCGGTCGCTCTCTTATATTTTGTGTGTGAGTGCGGTAAAATGGCCTACATTCTAACATTATTAAACTTTTAGAGCTCTTTACCCGACTTAGGGGTGAAAGAAAAATTGACGAAAGTACCTCTTGAGGGTATAAAATTGTGCTGGTTAAGCCGGGAAATGTACGTAATATAGTGCTATTGTCCAGTTTTAACGAAAACCAGTCCGATTTTAACTATTTCTGTTCATTCATTAAGTCCTAGCAAGGGCTCTTTGCCGCTGTCTCTCTGTTTTTTAAACAGCTTACAGTCACTATTCTCCAATCATCTCAATAGGAACCGCGATGTCTCAAAAATCTAAGATTATTTATACCCTTACCGATGAAGCGCCTGCATTGGCGACTTACTCTTTGTTACCGATTGTTGAGGCATTTACAGCAGCGGCAGACGTGGCGGTAGAAACACGTGATATCTCTTTAGCCGCACGTATTATCGCTAGTTTCCCAGAGAGACTCACCGCCAAGCAACAAATCGGTGATGCGTTGGCCGAGTTGGGTGAGATGACCCAAATGCCAGAAACCAATATCGTTAAATTGCCAAACGTCAGCGCCTCTATTCCACAACTAGAGAGAGCGATAACCGAACTGCAAGCGCATGGTTATGACATTCCTAACTATCCTGCTACGCCTGAAAACGATGAAGAGAAAGCCATCAAAGCGACTTTTGCAAAAGTATTAGGCAGTGCCGTTAATCCTGTTTTACGTGAAGGTAACTCCGATCGTCGTGCGCCACCTTCGGTTAAAAGCTATGCTAAAAAACATCCGCACTCAATGGGCGCATGGTCAATGGCTTCACAAACTACCGTAGCCAGTATGCAAGAAGGCGATTTCTATGGTTCAGAAAAATCAGTGACCATAAAGGATGCGACTGAATTCAAAATTGAATTTGTTGCAAAAGACGGCTCTACTGAAGACCTAAAAGGGTCAGCGCCATTACTAGCCGGTGAAATAATTGATAGTTCAGTAATGAGCCAGTCGGCTTTAAGAAGTTTTTTAGCCAACGCGATAACAGAGGCCAAAGAGAAAGATATTTTGTTCTCTATCCATCTTAAAGCCACCATGATGAAAGTCTCTGATCCAATTATCTTTGGTCAGGCTGTCACGGTCTTCTTTAAAGAGCTCTTCAAAAAACACGCCATTACCTTTGCAAATTTAGGTGTTAATGCCAATAACGGTTTAGGCGATGTTTTAAACAAAATTGAAAGCTTAGATGCCGAACTCAAAGCAGAAATTCAAGCGGATATCCAAGTGATCTACGAGGCTCAGCCTGATGTGGCGATGGTCGATTCCGATAAAGGCATTACCAACCTCAATGTGCCGAGCGATGTGATTATCGATGCCTCTATGCCCGCGATGATTCGTGGATCGGGTCAAATGTGGAATAAAGAGGGCAAGCAACAAGATACCCTTTGTGTGATTCCTGACCGTTGTTATGCAGGCGTGTTCCAAGAGACCATCGATTTCTGTAAGCAATACGGTGCCTTCGATCCAACCACAATGGGGTCAGTCTCCAATGTCGGCCTAATGGCGCAAAAAGCGGAAGAGTATGGTTCTCACGATAAAACCTTCCAAATGTCAGCGGCGGGGTCGGTTCGCGTAGTCGCGAAAAATGGTGACACCTTGCTAGAACACGCTGTTGAAGCCGGCGATCTCTTCCGTATGTGTCAGGTAAAAGACGCGCCGATTGAAGACTGGGTCAAGTTGGCAGTTAATCGTGCCAGAGCGACAGGTTTACCGACGGTCTTCTGGTTAGACGAAAACCGTGCACACGATCACCAAGTCATTCAGAAAGTGAATCACTACCTAACGCATCACGATGTAACGGGTCTAGAAATTCACATTATGTCGCCAGAAGAAGCCACACGCTTCAGCTTACGTCATGTGCAAGAGGGCAAAGATGTCATCTCGGTCACTGGTAACGTTCTGCGTGACTATCTAACGGATCTGTTCCCAATTCTAGAGTTGGGTACTTCTGCGAAAATGCTGTCGGTTGTACCCTTAATGAATGGCGGCGGATTGTTTGAGACGGGTGCAGGCGGTTCAGCCCCTAAACACGTTCAACAGTTACTGTCAGAGAACCATCTACGTTGGGATTCATTAGGGGAGTTCCTAGCGCTAGCGGTATCGCTTGAGCACTTGTCAGCCACCTTTAATATGCCGAAAGCGCAAGTCTTGGCAACGGCCCTAGATGCAGGAACGGCTAAGTTCTTGGAAAACGATAAATCACCTTCACGTAAAGTCGGTGAATTAGATAACCGTGGTAGCCACTTCTATCTGGCGATGTATTGGGCAGAAGCGCTTGCATCGCAAACCGATGATACTCAACTGCAAGCGCGTTTTAAACCCGTGGCAAAAGCCTTAGTTAAAAACGAAGCGAAGATTGTCGCTGAGCTGAATGGCGTACAAGGCCATGCGGTAGATTTGGGGGGTTATTACCACCTGAACACCAAGTTGGTTTCTAAAGCCATGCGCCCAAGCGCCACTTTAAACGCGATTATTGCCGCTATTTAAAACGTCAATAAAGCGCTTTAATCGTTCTTAATAAGAGATTAAGAGCGGTTAAAACTACAAGCCCGCAACAAGTGACCAGGCCTGGTCACTTGTTGCGGGCTTTTTTATGTCAAAAATAAAGCCACCAGGCCTAGTAAGTTATATTTGGAATGGGTTTATTAATAGAGAAAAGGCGGTAAGAGTCTTTTCCGAACAAAACACCTATCCTAAAACTTGATACATTACGATTTTTTATCATCATCTGTTAAATATGAGTGTCTTGATAGTTTGGTAGTCGAATCTGTATCTAATTAAAAGTGCTAACAACTCGGGCGGTACAACCTGAATCAGGTGTTATGTTACAACTCAGGCCTGCTGTATTTTAACGAAGTTATACTAGAATTTACTATATGGTGGAATGTATATTCGAACGTTTTTATTGATGGCGGCTTATCGTAAAATTCTGCAGTTATTATGAGGCCTTCAATTGTATTCATAATAATATCGACTTTAGAGTCGTGATATAGCTGTTTATTTTCTTTTAATATTGAACGAATAAAGTCTTTGACCCAGGACTTATGCTCTAATGCCATATCACATATATCCTTATTTCTACTTTTGAACTCTGACAATGCATGCATAAACATACATCCGTCAAAACGTTCACTACCAAACCATTCATAATGCCAACTCAGCAGTGATAATAGCTTGCGTTCAACACCATCAACCTTGTTTACTGAAGATGATAGTGAGTCGCTAAAACGCTTATGTCGTCTATTTAGAGTTGCTAGTATCAACCCATCTTTATCTGAAAAATATCTATAGATAGTCGTTTTAGACACACCAGATGTATCTCTAATAAGATCCACACCAACATGAGTGTAACCATGGTGATTAAATAAATCTTCGGCAGTATCTAATATAAGGTCTTTAGTTGACATATTTAGTTCGTTAGTTAGTTAGTTCGAGTAAAAATAAAATGGTACGGATCTATTCATATTATAGGGCAGATATATTCTACTGCCTAAAAGCAATTAACATCAGAAAAACTGGACTTTTTCTACACAAAATCAGCTCGGATCTCGTTTTGATTATCTCTATATCATAGATATATTTTTAATAATTTTATAAAAAGATAATTAACTAATCACAATTTATCTACTAAATTATTAGTTGTTACATTACTTCAATACGTGTATATTGTCCAAACAGTACAGATCTGTACTGTTTGGACATTATAAGGATAACAAAGCATGAGACGTACGATAAATATTGTGGGAAGAGGAGTTGGTTGCGTAGTAGCACTGCATGCATTAAACAAATCAAAAAATCGAAACGATAATATCGATTTTTTCTATAACAAAATAACCTTCATAAATACATTTTCTTTGATGACGTCCATAAAGCAGGCATAGCCTTTTTTACAGATTAAACATATTACAAAACATTTATTTATATAAATCGAGAAACTAATGAAATATTATCAAAAATTAATTGGTCAATCTGCTTCAGTACCACCTAGTCCATCACTGAAGGAAATCGGCTTTGTCTGGGTAGGGGCACTCCTTGCCTCTGCAACAATTGGTGCACTAGCCTATTACACCGACCAACCACTTATACTAGGTTCATTTGGTGCGTCTATCTTTGTATTATTTGTATTACCGGACACTCCATTTGCTCAGCCACGAAATGTCATCGGCGGCCATTTTATATCTACTCTTTCAGGTTTAATTTTCTTTCATTTCGTTGGTTATGAATGGTGGAGTATGGCATTATCATTAGCGACAGCATTGTCACTCATGCAGCTCCTCAAAGTTCCTCACCCTCCTGCAGCATCAAATCCATTCATTGTATTTCTAGCTGGATCTAGCTGGACATTTTTATTTATTCCTACATTACTGGGATCAATATTGTTAGTAATCGTAGCACTTTTTTATAATAACTTATCTAAAGATAGAAGTTATCCGAAGTACTGGTTTTAAAGTCAAATGTGTTCACCATATGGAATGAAACGTTCTACTTATTTGATTTGCAGAGTATGAATTAAATTACTTAATTGTCCGTATCTTTTATAATTATGGTAGCTTGATATTTACCATCTATATAAGGGCGGTGACAATAATACACATTCTATAGTTGTTAATTATCACTGTCCCGCTTTACTTAATAGTGTGTTGCTAATGCACCCATTTACTTTCAATAAGCGAAAAAGTGGAAGAGTATGTATGGTTCACACGATAAAACCTTCCAAATGCAAGCAGCGTGAACCGTTCGCGGAGTTGCGAAAAATGGCGATACCTTGCTAGAATATGCAAAAGGGGACGTTACCCTTTAAAGCTTAAAATCTAAAATCCCCTTTATTTAACTGTTCAGCTGGTTTCAAACCCAAAAGCCCGCAACAAGTGACCAGGCCTGGTCACTTGCTGCGGGCTTTTTTATGTCTAAAATAAAGCCACCAGGCCTGGTCGTTCGTTATGTTTCTTTGAAACTGATTCGTAAACGGACTGCTTTCTGGTTATAGTGTCAGCTTGGGTTGTCTGGGTGATTAAACCGCCAAAAATGAGTAGAGGGTGAAGCTGAAAACATGAGAGATACTCCTGAATTGCCTCCGTTGCCAGAGCGTTTTGAATCTCTGATATGGGAGCTTTTAAAAACACGGCAAACCATTAGTGAATACCGGTTAATGCGATTTTTATCAGAAGAAGGGTTCCCTGAGTTTAAGCCCGACTTGGATCCATTAATCATGTTTCGCGCCCACTTTTTACTCTTTCATCTACTTTATCGTTTGCAAGACCGATGGCTTTTTGAAAGTCGCGGTTGGCTTAGCATTCATACGACAGATATTAATCTACAGGAAATGCAGTGTGTTCCGAATTCTGTAGAAAACTCGCGACAAGAGCTACTTGAAGATGATCCGTTGAAATCTTATTACCTGGATTACAGTGAGTTTTTAAACACTCAAGAAGATGACGTACTGAGCTTATTAGACGATTTTTGGCGAAAGATGGCAGGGTCTCCTATCCACGCCATTGGTCCAGAAGACAGATTAAAAGCCCAGCAAAGACTCGGTTTGGAAGGTCAGACATTATCTCTACAGAGCGTAAAATTGCAGTTTCGTTCTTTGTGTCAGTTACACCATCCAGATAAGGGTGGTGATCCTCAGGTTTTTAGGCAGATTTGTGACGCCAAAGATGTTTTGATCCAGAGTTTAAAAGCGTTGTAGAAAGAACTCGTCTTTTTCGCTGAACGTTTTAAGTGGTTCTAAAATAAAAAGCCCGCAAGAGTTACCAGGCCTGGTAACTCTTGCGGGCTTTTTTATGTCTGTGTATTTAGTTTAACCCTTATCTATAAAGCTACCAGGCTTGATAAGTTTGGATGGTCGATTCAAAAAAGGCTGGCTTTTACCTTTTTAACTTTATTATGATCCCCAATTATACTTAAAATCTAGTATATTGAACGAAGTACAATGAGTCCTAGTATATGTGTTGGTATGCAAACTTAGGGCTTGGAGTTTTAGCGGTATAATTAATTTTACTGTGATCCTAATTATTCTAAATTCTTAATATGAGATGCTTAAAATAAATGAAATTGCGACTCTCTTTTGGGGAATTTAACAAACATGTTTAAACGAAATATTTTATATTGGCGATCCCTTGTCATAGGCTGCTTACTGATACTATCGCCAATTATATTCGTAAATTCTGCAAATGCAGCCAATTCTGAAAACGCAGAAAGCATTTCAATTGGTGTGCTGGCTTATAAAGGCAAGGCACAGACTCTTCTGCAATGGATGCCAATGGCAAAATATTTGTCAGATAAAATCCCCGCCTATCATTTTCGAATCGTGCCGCTGACGCTGGAAGAAATTAATCAAGCCATTAATAAAGATCAGCTGAACTTCGTGTTAACCAACCCAGGTCATTATATTCAGCTACAAGTCAAAAACGGCGCCACGCGTATAGTGACTTTTGAAGCACGGTACATGGATCATATTTTGACACATTTTGGTACGGTTATTTTTACCAGAAAAAACGAACACCTTAATTCAATCGCATCTCTTAAGGGGCATAGTATCGCCGCAGTGGGTGAAGGGGCTTTTGGTGGATTTCAGTTAGCTCAAAAAGTGTTTATTGATCATAAAATAGACATTAATAAAGACTTAAACGTTAAATGGTTGGGCTTTCCTCAAGCGGATATCGTTCGCCATGTATTGTCGGGCAAAGCCGATGCCGGGATTGTTCGGACGGGTATTTTGGAAAAAATGGCCAAAAAAAATGGTATTTCTCTAAGCCAATTCAACATTATTGCGCAAAAAAAATCTCATGAAATTCCGTTTGTTCACAGCTCCTCTCTGTATCCAGAATGGCCATTTTCCACTCTTCCTAAAACCCAAACAGGCTTGGCTAAAAAGGTGGCGATTGCCTTACTTGACATGCCTCAAAACTCCATCCCCGCCTTGGCTTCTGAAGGGGCAGGTTGGACAATCCCCTCAGATTACGAGCCTGTACGAGAGGTTTTAAAAGAGTTGCATATTGCGCCCTATGCGCTTTCAGAGTTTGATTTAGACGTTTTTTGGCAGCTGTATCATTACTGGATTGTGATGGTTTTATTCATTTTTCTAGTCAGTGTCTTGGTGATTTTGTTTGTTTTAAAAACCAATCGAAAATTATTACAAGCCAAACAAGAAATCGTCAATCAGCGTGATCAGCTAGCGGTTACCATCCAGCAGCGCACCGCCGAGCTCATGGATAGTAATAAAAGTCTGCAACAAGATATAGAGTCTAGAATCCAATCTGAAAAAACCATTAACGATGGCTGTGAGTTTTTACAGGCGCTCTACAATTTATCCACTCGATTAGATCTAACCGGAAAACAAAAGCTTCAGTCCATTTTAGATTTAACTCGACAATACCTTGGCGTGGAGTCTGCCACACTTTCAAGATTTAACCAGCAGGCGTTTAATTTATGTATTTACAGCTCCTCTAAAGAGATGAATGCAGCTCTCTGTTCGGTTGCCTATGGAAAGCAAGCCGTGGCTGAAAATAGGGTAGTCATCTATAACGGTGTCGAACACTGGCAAATCTACATTGCATTGCCGGTTTTTATTTCTGATCACTCGGGCTGCTTATTTGAGTTTGTCACCGAAAAACAAGATCATAAAAACGGTATAGAGCATGAAGTACTATCGGAATTCGATCTTCGTATTTTAAATATCTTGGCATTCTGGGCAAGTAATGAAATTATCAGAATTGATAATGAGGATTCAGATCAAAACCAGCGAGTAATACTACAGCAGCAGTTTTTAGAACTGACTTCTCGTGAGCTCGAGGTTTTAAAATTGGTGGTGGACGGAGAGCCCAATAAATCGATTGCTCGTCTACTGAATATTAGCCCTAAAACCGTAGAGTTACATCGGGCGAATTTATTACGTAAAACAGACTCTTCCTCAACCATTCAACTTGTCAAACAAGCCGTTTTATCAGGCATCGTCACGCCAACCTAGGGTTTACCCTAGGTAATAATTAGTAAATTAATATATTGTGTCATTACGACCATTAACGGTTAATGGATAGCAGTTGAGCTTTCAACTTCCATTTTCTGAAGTATCAACGGGCTTATCGAGTCTCATTAAGAAGATCTAATGGGCCTTCAGGCTTCAGATGGTATTGGAATAACGATTATTTTATTTTTTAGATCAGGAGTGATGAATGATGAATACAGCATTGAAGAAAATTGGTATTGCATCCGCGATGACAGCGGGTTTGATTATGGCAGGGCCAACGATGGCCGCAGATGCCGGACAAGGGCATGATTACCGTACTTTCCATGCCGATGGTAAAATTGATTATGGCAAAATTGAAGACTCTTATAATTCAAATTTGACGATTTATGTGGCCGGAAATCAGTTTATGGTGATGGAAGAACTGATGAAAGATTTTCAAAAGAGAAATCCGGATATCAAAAAGATTTACCTAGAGACAATTCCGCCAGGACAGATTTTAAAAGGCCAGATTCTTAAACAAGGCGAAATCAACGGTCAAAAAACAGCACAAAATCCAGATCTTTTTGCCAGTGTTAATTTAGGGCATCTTAAAAAACTGAATACCAAAGGCGTCATGGATGACTATCTTATCTATACGCATAACAAATTAGAATTGATGATTGCCAAAGGTAACCCTAAGAACATTAAAGGCGTTGAAGATTTAACCAGGAAAGATTTGGTTAAATCTTTCCCGAACCCTCTAACCGAGGGGATTTTTAAATTTTACGGTTCTCGCATGCTAAAAGATTTAGGCATGTATCAAGAGCTAACGAATGATCAAAAATGTAAGGGTTGTTGGGCTGTTCCAGGCCAGACTTACTTCACTAAACGTCATCACCGCGAAACGCCACACCGTATAGAAAATGGTCAAGCGGATGTCGGGATTGTTTGGGCGACAGAAGTTAAGCACGGAAAAGCTCAAGGCCGTCCTATTGATGGCGTTGAAATCCCAGCTAAATATAACATGGGCAGTAAAGTGGGTTATGCCATCGGTGTCTTGAAAACAGGTAAAAACCCATACAACGCTATGCGTTATATGAGCTATGTCAGTAGTGATGCCGCTCAGGATATCTACGCAAGTTACGGTTTTGTTAAAGCTTCTTCTGAAGACTTGAAACTTAAGCCTATCCCAATGAAATAAATCATAATTGAGATAATTCGGGCCAGAGTAAAGTAAAATTAATTTGATCCTGTGCTCACATTACTTTGTAAGGCCGCAGGACACGGCCTGATTGTTTTAAGGTATTTAAAAGCCCGCATAACGCGGGCTTTTTTGTGTCTGTGGATTTGGTTTAACTCTTATCTACAAAGCTATCCACCTACTGTTAGATGTCAATTAACTTGTCCGGTTGGCGCCAATTAACTTGTCCGCTTGAGCGGGTTCTTTATTCGTTAATGAGCGGCTTGTTTTTTTCGGTAACTTTCTCCTTCGATACTGATGATTTTGGAATGGTGAACGGAGTTTTTCAAGGTAGTTGTCCGATAAACGTGTTTTAAGCGGCGACTTGAACCGGAACGATTTCTCGATCCGGATTTAAGCTTACCGCGCCTATTTGTGTCCAGTTTCTGGTCTGTCTGCCAG